>OGQZ01000925.1_pt1 | contig 23850 bp, 18 predicted proteins | sample 1553321 | NCBI WGS metagenome assembly OGQZ01 (sample SAMEA2579958, study PRJEB22360) | human gut metagenome | reverse complement strand
TGGTTTCCTCTGCTTTTAACTCTTTTAATACAACTCTGTCACCTAAAGGTACTAACTTCATTTATGTTTCCTCCTTCAAGATTTCATTCAGTTTTATTTATTAGCACTCAGTTCATTCGAGTGCTACTTGATGGTTCTTACTATAGTGTTTTCCACCTCATTTCGCAAATGCATGAATTTTGTAATTTTCTTTTTTTCTCTCGTAATAACTCTTAATTTCTCTTATTTCCTCGTTTTTTCTTATTTTGGCAATTTTTTCATATTTTATACTCTCTTTAGAATCTAATTATAGTTTATTCCTAAAAACGGGAATGATACCATTTTTTTCCGCTCCCCGAATGCTTTTTGCACAAAAAGAAACGGCGCCATTCTTAAACGGCTCCGATTCTTTTCTACATTCCACTTTTTTATTTTTTCGCCTCGTCCGGATGGGCATCGCCCTTTCCTTTCAGGTTCTTTCTTGCTTTGATCTCGTCGAGTTCATCAAAGATATAATCATTTAATACCTTAATATACGTTCCCTTCATACCGCTGGAACGGGACTCGATGACGCCTGCGCTCTCGAATTTGCGGAGGGCATTTACGATGACGGATCTTGTGATGCCGACGCGGTCTGCAATTTTGCTTGCAACCAGAATACCCTCATCCCCGTTCAGTTCATCAAAGATATGGATGATGGCTTCCAGTTCGGAGAAGGACAGCGTGTTGAATGCGGATTTAACCACCTGAACCTTGCGGTTTTCCTCCACATTTTCCTCGTTGACGGAACGCATCATTTCCAGTCCGACAACGGTTGTGCCGTACTCACTGACGATGATATCGTCGATATCGTACTGCGGGGTGCAGCGGTACATAAATACGGTACCAAGGCGTTCTCCGGCGATCTCGATCGGGCAGATAATTGCGGTGTAGCGCTCTACACCAGGCCGCTCAAAGCCGAGGGTCTGTAAATTGACGTTCTCTTTTGTGGAGAGTACGCCGAGGAGACGCTCGTTTAATGCGGCATCGACATAACCGCCCACCTTATCCTCGATCAGCTCCGTAATTTCTTCCACGCCCGGGCAAAGGCTGATGCCCAGCACTTTTCCTTTTTTACTGATCACCAGGATATTGGAACTTAACGTTTCCATCAGGACTTCACAGATATCGTTGAACACGACCTTCGTGGAGTGATTGTTATGAAGCAGTTTGTTGATTTTTCTGGTTTTATCCAGCAGTTGTACGCTCATGTTCTTCTCCTTTCTTTATTTTCTGCATTTTTTTGGCGTATCCGCCGAAAAAAATGCACACTGATGCCTTTTTCAGACAACCCTTAAAACTAAGCTCATTCTATCATGTAGTTTTCCGGAAATCAATATATTTTTCAGAAAACTATAAATTTTATAAAAATTCATGCTAAATTTTTTCGGATCTTCCTGTTTTTCCGCCGCGATAAGCAAAAAAACGGCCTGCACCAGTTTTTCACCAGTACAGACCGCTTTGTCATTCTCAGTCTTCGTCTTTCTTTTCGCGTGCTTCTACATAGCCGCACTGCTCGTCCGCGCAGACCAGCTTATTGCCTTTTTCCAGCATATAGCCGCCGCACTGCGGGCATTTCTTGGCAGACGGTTTCTGCCAGGACATGAAATCGCATTCCGGATTGTTTTCGCATCCATAATATTTCCGTCCTTTTTTCGTCTTGCGCAGGATCACTTCTTTTCCGCACTTCGGACACGGAACACCGATCTTTTCCAGATACGGCTTCGTGTTCTTGCAGTCCGGGAATCCCGGGCAGGCGAGGAATTTTCCGTGCGGGCCGTATTTGACCACCATGTTGCGGCCGCAGTTCTCGCAGATGACATCTGTCACCTCATCCTCTACCTTAACTTCTTCGAGGTTCTTTTCTGCCTCTGTGACCGCCTCATAGAGATCCGGCCAGAAGTTCTCGACTACTGTCTTCCACGGAACACTTCCATCTCCAACCCTGTCGAGCAGAGCTTCCATCGTTGCCGTAAAGTTGACATCCACGATGCTCGGGAATGCCTCTTTCATCATGTTGTTGACCACCTCGCCGAGCTCTGTCATATAGAGGTTCTTGTTCTCCTTTGCCACGTAACGGCGGTTGATGATCGTTGTGATGGTCGGCGCATACGTACTTGGACGGCCGATGCCGAGTTCCTCAAGTGTTTTGACAAGGGATGCCTCGGTGTAGTGTGCCGGCGGCTGTGTGAAGTGCTGCTGCGGATCCATCTTTTCCAGTGCCAGCTTCGTTCCTGCCTCCAGGCTCCGGACAGCGGCGTTTTTCTCTTTCTTTTCCTCATCCGGATCGGTGTAAACGGACATGAAACCATCAAATGCCAGACGGGAGGAAGCTGCTGTAAAGAGATACTCTCCTGCATTGATCCGTGCGGAAATTGTCTCATAGACGGCTGGCTGCATGCGGCTTGCCACAAAGCGTTTCCAGATCAGCTGATACAGGCGGAACAGATCTCTTGGCAGGGATTCTTTTACCATTACCGGTGTATTCGTCACATCGGTCGGACGGATGGCCTCGTGCGCATCCTGTGCCTTGCTGTTTTTATTCTCCGTCGTGTCCCCGCTTGCGGTATATTTTGTGCCGTACTGCTCCTGGATAAAGGAACGTGCTGCCGCATCGGCCTCCTCGCTGATTCGTGTAGAATCGGTACGCAGATAGGAAATCAGAGCGATCGTTCCCTTTCCCTTTACTTCCACGCCCTCGTAGAGCTGCTGCGCCAGACGCATCGTCTTCTGCGTGGAGAAGTTCAGCACCTTCGATGCTTCCTGCTGCAGGGTACTCGTGGTGAACGGAAGCGGCGCTTTCTTGGAACGCTCTCCTTTTTTCACTTCGGATACGGTAAAGGTCTCATTTTCCAGTCCCTTTAAGATTTCATCGAGCTGCTCTTTCGTCTCGACCGCCATCTTTTCACTGCCTTTGCCGTGGAATTTTGCGACGAGCGGTTTCTTCTCGCCCGGAATTTTCAGATCTGCTTCCAGTGTCCAGTATTCTTTCGGAATGAACGCATTGATCTCATCCTCGCGGTCGCCGATGATGCGCAGTGCAACGGACTGCACACGGCCGGCGGAAAGTCCGCGTTTGATTTTCTTCCATAACAATGGACTGATTTCATAACCTACCATACGGTCGAGGCAGCGGCGCGCCTGCTGCTCGTCCACCAGGTTCATATCGATGTCGCGTGCCTGTTTGATCGACGCTTTGACTGCTGATTTTGTGATCTCGTTGAAGGTGATGCGGCGCATCTTGTTCTCATCGAGATTCAGCGCAATCGACAGATGCCAGGAAATTGCCTCTCCCTCGCGGTCAGGGTCAGTTGCGAGATAAACTTTATCTGCTTTTTTTGCGGCTTTTCGAAGAGATGCCAGAAGCTCTCCTTTTCCGCGGATGGTGATATATTTTGGTTCAAAGTCATGTTCTACATCAATTCCAAGCCGGCTTTTCGGCAGATCGCGCACATGGCCCATAGATGCTGCAACTTCGTAATTTGCCCCGAGATACTTTTTCACCGTCTTGACTTTTGCCGGTGATTCCACTATTACAAGATATTTTGCCACCTCTGATGCCTCCTGAATACATATTTTTATAACTGTCCAGATCTATATTGCGTTTTTCATATCGCATAGTTCTGCATCATTACAAATTCCAGAATAATTCCTAAATTAGTCGTAACTTCCACTGACTATACACCAAAAAGTTTTTTCTTGCAAGTGTTTTCCATTTTTAAAATGTACCATTTTTCGATATTTCCCGACAAAATAACAGGATTTTTTCTATTTTTTAACGATTTTTCCTGATTTTTTTCTTTTCTTTTTCCTTTTTCAGACATGCACGCGGCGCAGAAGAGCCCCCTTTTTTCTTTTTCTTCTATTATAATTGTGCACCGGGCGGAATATCACAAAACCTTTCTTTTCCTCGTCCCTTTTACGATAACGCCATGTACACGCCCGGCGGATTTTCCGCAATAACGCCGTCAATTTCGAGTGCCAGCAGAATGCCGGTCAGCTCCTGCAGCGGGATTCCGGTGCTGCCGGCAAGCTGTGCAAGATTCTGCGGTTCTGCCGCGAGTGTTTTCAGAACCATTTCCGCCTCTTTTCCATAGCGCGGACGCGGTGCGGCTCTTTTTGTCCCGGCCTTTTTCACGCCCAGCTCCTCGAGAATCGTTTCGGGTGAAATCGCAATTTCCGCTCCCTGCGCGATCAGGCGGTTGCAGCCGCGGCTTGTCGCATCCGTTGTCCGTCCGGGCAGGGCAAATACCGTTTTTCCCTGCTCCAGCGCGTAGTCCGCCGTAATGAGCGAGCCGCTCTTCTCTTTTGCCTCAATTACCAGAACGACATCTGCCAGCGCACTGATCACGCGGTTGCGGATCGGGAAATGCCACGGAAGCGGCTCTGCGCCCGGCGGAAATTCGCTTAAGACACCGCCTCCGTTTTCCAGCATCCGCCGCATCAGCGGGTAATTCTGTTTCGGATAGCAGATATCCACGCCGCAGCCAAGCACGGCAAACGTCTTTCCCTTTCCGCGCAGTGCCCCCTCGTGCGCCGCCGCGTCGATTCCGCACGCCAGTCCACTGATCACCGCCACGCCGTTTGCCGCCAGCACCTGCGCGAAAAAGGCCGCCTGGCTCTTTCCGTACGCCGTACATATCCGCGCGCCCACAATCGCCGCTGTTTTCTGCTCATCCGCCGGCAGCGCGCCCCGCACGAAAAGGCGGGACGGCATGTCCGCGAACGGCATAAGCCGCTCCGGATAGCCCTCCTGCCCGCGGCCGACTGTAAAGATTTCCATCGCCATACGTCAGATCCTCCATATACTTTTGTCGGCGCTCCGAAAGCAGATCGCCTCACTGATATGCGGCACGCCGATTTTGACCGCCCCGTCCAGATCCGCAATTGTCCGCGCGGTGCGGATAATCCCGTGGTAGGAACGCGCGCTGAGGCGCAGGCGGCGGAAGGCATCCTCTAAAAGCTCTTCCGCTGCCTTTTCCAGGATACAGTATTTCTCGATCTGGCCCGCTTTCAGTTCGCTATTGAAATGAATCGACTCCTGCCGGTAGCGCGCCGCCTGAATTTCCGCCGCTGCCGTCGCTTTTTCCCGCATCTTGGCCGAGGATTCGCACCGCTCCTCGCCGTGCAGATCCTCGTAGGAAAGTGCTTCCACCTGCACGCAGAGATCCATGCGGTCGAGGAACGGCTGGCTGACTCTCGAGAGATACCGGCTGATGTCGCCGGGTGCGCAGGTACAGCGCGATAAGTCGGGGTAAAAGCCGCAGGGGCAGGGGTTCATTGCCGCCACCATCAGAAATGACGCCGGGAACACATAGTTTCCGCTGACACGGGAAATCACAATCCGGTGCTCCTCGAGCGGCTGGCGCAGGATCTCAATGGTTGTGCGCGTCATCTCCGGGAGTTCATCAAGGAAGAGAACACCTCGGTGTGCCAGCGTAATTTCGCCCGGAGACGGCTGTTTTCCGCCGCCTGCAAGAGCCTGCGGCGTCATCGTGTGATGCGGAGCACGGAAGGGCCGCTCCCGGCGGACACCCTCTCCTTTGGCAAGCATTCCGGCGATGCTGTAGATCCGCGTTACTTCCATCTGCTCCTCCTCAGACATCGGAGGCATGATCGTCGGAATCCGCCTTGCGATCATGGATTTTCCGCTGCCCGGCGGCCCCAGCATCAGCAGATTGTGAAATCCGGCCGCAGCGATGAGCGCCGCCCGCCGCGCCGCCGTCTGGCCCTGCACTTCGGAAAAGTCCGGCTCTTTTCCGTCCTCCTTCTTTTGATTTTCTATAGACGGAAGCGACGGCATTTTCCCTTCACAGCAGTAGTTCAAAAGCTCCTGTAAATTCTGTATTCCAACGACGTGAAGCCCGCCGACCAGACCCCCTTCCGCGGCATTTCCGGCTGGAACAAGAAGCGTTGTGCATCCAAGCTCCCGCGCCTTCGCCGCTGCCGGAAATACACCGCTGATCTCCTGCACATGGCCGTCAAGGCCGAGTTCGCCGAGCACCATCGTTTTCCGGAGTGACCCGGGCGGAATCCGGCCGAGCGTCATCAGAACGCCCGCTGCAATCGGAAGATCGAAACGCGATCCTTCTTTTCGGACGTCCGCCGGGGATAAATTAATCGTAATTCGTTTCGGCGGCAGGGAAATTCCCATGTTTTTGAGGGCTGTCCGCACGCGGTCCTGCGCCTCCTTTACCTGGGCACTCACGTAGCCGACCATCGTAAACTGCGGCATGCCGTCACTGACATCCGCCTCCACCTGCACCGGAATCATCTCCATGCCCGAGACGGTGGCTGATAATACACTGCAATACAAAGAAAACCTCCTTTTCTTTCAGTAGCAGGTCGTATAGTTCCTATTTATTTTTCATTTTGGGAAAATGTCCGGCAAGAACACCGGGAAGATATTATCTTTGATTTTTGTTCGAAAAAGTAAGGATAAGGAAACCTTTTCTGCACCTGATTTCCTTACCCTTTATTATAGAAGCAGTCCGTTTGAAATGTCAAGCATTTACGAAGCGGCAAACCGTAACCGCAACTTTTCAATTGCATTCTTCTCGATCCGCGACACGTACGAACGGCTGATGCCGAGCCGGGCAGCGACCTGTTTCTGTGTGTATTCTGCTTTTCCGCCAAGGCCATACCGGAGAAGAAGCACCTGTTTTTCCTGCTCTTTTAATTCCGAATCCAGATAACAGTACAGCCGCACCGCGTCCTCTTTCCGGTTGTACTGTTCCGCGATATCCTCCCCGCCGCCCTCCACGATGTCGAGCAGATGGATCTCATTTCCCTCCTTGTCGGTTCCGATCGGCTCGTAGAGGGAAATCTCCCGTGCCGTTTTCTTTTTGCTCCGAAGATACATCAGCAGCTCATTATCAATACAGCGGGCGGCGTATGCGGCCAGCCGGTTTCCTTTTTTCGAATCATATGTCATCACCGCCTTGATGAGGCCGATCGTTCCAATGGAAATCAGATCGTCGAGATCATCGGGCAGGCCCTGATACTTTTTCACAACGTGCGCGACCAGGCGCAGATTCCGCTCGACCAGAATGTCTCTGGCTTTTGTATCGCCCCTCTGATACGCATCCAGACAGCTTTTTTCTTCCTGTGCAGACAGTGGTTTTAAAAAGGGTTCCAAGAAAAGCGGCACCTCAAAGGGGATTTTTCTTTATTTTATGTTTGAATTGCAGGAAACGTGCCTGTCTGCTATACTGATAAGATCAGCCGGGTTTTCCGGCACTCGACATTATATTTTTAAGAGGAGGTTTCCTTTTATGACAGACCAGAAAAACGGACAGGAATATCTTTCTTTTGTGCTGGAAAAGCTGCAGGCGCGTCTTGCCGAGATCAGCCAGTCTCTGCTGGACGGACAGAAAGAGATTGAAAATATGCACGATTATTACTGGCAGAACTATACCGAGATGGACCAGTACGGATATGAGGATTACGACAATCAGCAGGCGCTGCTGCATCAGGTGAATGCGAATCAGGAGCAGCTTCTTCTGCGGAGCCGCTTCCGGAAAATGCTGGATTCTCCGTTCTTCGGGCGTGTGGATTTCTGCTATGACGGGGATGATGAGCCGGAAATTTTCTATATCGGCATCGGCAATTTTGCGGAGCGGCCGGGCGAGCTGCCGCTGATTTACGACTGGAGAAGCCCGGTCAGCGGTCTTTTCTACGATTTTGACCGCGGGCCGGCTTCCTATCTGGCGCCGGGCGGCGAGATGACAGGGGAAATCTGTTCCAAGTGGCAGTATAAGATCCGGGATGGAAAGATGATTTACGGATTTGAGAGTGATGTGAAAATTGATGATGATATTTTAAAGGCGGAGCTTGGCAGCAACGGCGAGGTACAGCTGAAGAATATTATCCGCACAATTCAGAAGGAACAGAATGCGATCATCCGCAATACGAAGGACCGGATTCTGGTAATTCAGGGAGCGGCGGGAAGCGGCAAGACATCGGTGGCGCTGCATCGGATTGCCTACCTTTTGTATCATGACAGACAGAATCTGAAGTCTTCGAATATTCTGATTTTATCGCCGAACGGGGTATTTTCGGATTATATTTCACATATTCTGCCGGAGCTCGGTGAGGAGAATATTCAGGAAATGAGTTTTGATCTCTTTGCTTACCGCAAATTACAGGACACGGCGGCGGACTGTGAGGACCGCTGTGATCAGATTGAGCGGGAGATGCGGGATCCAAAAGCCGCAGAACGGTTTGCTTTAAAACAGTCGCAGGCGTTTGTGGACCAGATGGAGGGATTTGCGCTGGAGCTTGAGGACGAGCTGATGAATTTCTCAGACGTTTCGTATAAGTCGTTTGTGAAGTCAGAATCGGAGATTATTACGCTGTTTTATGACAAGTTTGCGGATATTCCGCTGCTCTCGCGGATGGATGCGGTGGCGGAGACGTTTATTGACGAGATCGAGACGCTGCTGAACCGGGATCTGCCGGAGGAGGAGCGGATTCCGCTCATCGAAAAATTCCGGAAGATGTATGAGACGATGGATTTTTATGTTCTCTACAATCGTTTTCTGAAGAAAGAGGGATATCAGACGCTGCCGCGGCGGCCGTTGGAGAAGCGGAAACTGCGGTATGAGGATGTGTATCCGGTTCTGTATCTGAAGTACCGCCTGTCGCGGCAGGCGGAGCGGTCGAATATTAAGCATCTGGTGATTGATGAAATGCAGGATTATTCGCGGCTCCAGTATCTGATTATCCGGCGGATGTTTTCCTGTAAGATGACGATTCTCGGCGACCGGGCGCAGACGATGGCGGATCAGCAGCAGGATGTACTGCAGTTTTTACCGGGGATTTTCGGGAAGGATCTGCGGCGGATTGAGATGCGGAAGAGTTACCGGAATACGGTGGAAATTGCGTCGTATGCGGCAAATCTCATTGGCGTGACGGATCTGGAGCTGTTTGAACGGCACGGAATGCCGGTGTTGGAACGGGATGTCACGGATCTTGAGGCGGCTCTGCGGGAGGCAGTGGATACGCTGTTTCCAGATGAGAAAACGTATGAGACGGCGGCGGTGATTGTACCGGATGAGAAGACGGCGGAACGGGCTTATTTGATTTTACGGGAGATTCTGGCGGAAAAAGATTTTGACTGTGAGAAGCGGCTTTCTTGGCTGAACCGTGACAGCTCCAGTTTTAAGAAAGGACTGACGGTTACCACATTTTATCTGGCAAAAGGGCTGGAGTTTGATCAGGTGTTCTCGATTTTCCCAAAGGACGAGAAACGGGAGATGATGATGCAGGCGCAGTATATTGCAGCGACCAGGGCATTGCATGAGCTGAGAGTGTATCATATTTAAAAACAGGGAGATCCTCCGAAAAAATTCGATTGGATCTCCCTGTCATTTTTATTTTCGATCAGATATGATAGAATCCTGCGGACTGTGCCGGGATGGTGATGATTCCGTCTTTGGATTCTGCTTTTCCTCCGATCGTGTAGAGGGCATCCTTCAGCTCTGCACTGTATGGGAAGGACTGCTCTTTGTCGGATGGGTTGATGATAACGAGGACTTTTTCACCCTCAGCCTCACGGACGTATGCCAGCGGATACTGGTTTTTCTCTGCATAAACGAACTCGATGGTTCCGCGGCTTAAGAGTGCTTTGCTGCTCTGGCGGATCTGGATGAGTTTTTTAACTTCGTGGTACAGGGAATCCGGATCGGCCATCTGTGCTTTTGCGGTCGGACGGTCTTTGCCCGGATCCATGGTGATGTAGAGGTCGCTGGCCGGTGCGCTGGAAAATCCTGCGTTGGTGCTGTCATCCCACTGCATCGGAGAACGGGAACCGGTGCGGTTGTATCCGCCCTCAACGGATTTCAGGCCTTCGACGTAGCGCATACCGATTTCATCACCGTAGTAGATGAACGGCGCACCTGGCATGGAAAGAAGGAAAGCGAAAGCAATTTTCAGCTCATTCCCCTGCAGACGGCGTGCCAGACGGTCCATATCATGGTTTCCGGACGGGATGCAGATCAGGCCTTTCTGTGCGGTCTTATTGTAGTTGGTTTTGTAGGTCTCTACAAACTCAGAGATATCTCCTTTTCCGCGTTTGGAGAAGAATGGCTCATCGCAGCGGAACAGATCGTTGTAATGGGACGGTCCAAAGTGAAGCAGGAAGTCCATGTGGAAGCCGCCCTGTAAGGATTTGTCCGGCTCGCCCCACTCGGATACCATGGCTGCATCCGGGAACTCGGCGTCGAGGAATTTCCGTACCTGCTGCCACAGGCGGATGGTTCCTTTGCCTTCCTGATCGTTCTTTACCAGGGAGCCCGCCATATCGACACGGAAGCCGTCGCAGCCCATGTTCAGCCAGAATCTCATGACATCTTCCATCGCTGCCAGCGTTGCCTGCGGTCCCTCATCATCAAAGGACTGCTGCCACGGTTTTTCCGGATCCGGCTGATAAAAGCCGTAGTTCAGGGCCGGCTGGTTGGAGAAGAAGTTGATGGCGCAGGCGCCGTCACGCTCGGAAATGCCGCGCAGGCTTCCCATTCCTTCCGGTGCTTCCCATACGTTATTAGTCCATACGTAGCGGTCTGTAAATTCATTGCGGTCTGCTTTCATGGATTCTTTGAACCATGGATGCTCAACAGATGTATGGCCCGGAACCAGGTCGAGCAGAACGTGCATGTCACGTTTGTGTGCCTCTTCGAAAACTCTCTTCAGATCCTCATTCGTTCCGTAGCGCGGTGCAACGCGGCAGTAATCTGCGACATCGTATCCTGCATCACCGAATGGGGACAGGAAGCACGGGTTGATCCAGATGGCGTTGCAGCCCAGTTCCTTGATGTAGTCTAATTTTTCAATGATACCCTGGAAATCTCCGATTCCGTCGGCGTTGGTGTCGTTGAAGGACTGCGGGTAAATCTCATAAAATACTGCGTTATCTAACCATTTTGACATTTTTTCTTTTCCTCTTTCGCTCTTATTTCTGCTGTATTTTCGTCGTTGCAGCAAGTGTTTCTATATGATATATTACTACTGTATCCGCTGAAATACCAGTAATTTCCTATTTCATTCTAATACTATTCTATGATTTTATGCATGCCGCGCTCTGCCATTTCCGGCATTTTACGGACATGCTTTTTGGAGGATGATTTTATGATGCTTTCTGCTGCGAAAGAAAAACGCCAGCACGGCTCCATGCAGGTTCCCTACAGTTATTATGACTGCCGGATGCCCGACTATTTTCCCGGCGTACCGCTGCACTGGCACGGGGAGATGGAGCTGAATTATATCAAACGCGGAACGGGGTATTTTCAGTATGAGGACCGTCTGCTTACGGCGCATGCCGGTGATATTTTTCTGATTCAGCCGAACCTCGTACATGCCATTCTGCCCGCCGAGCAGGAGTCGATGTTTTATGATACGATTGTTTTCCACCAGAATATGCTGATCGGCGGGTATGACGACCGCAGCTACACGGAAATTCTGCAGCCGTTTTTCTCCGCCCGGCGCCGCATCCAGGCACCGATTTCACCCGAACATTCCGGTTATGCTGCACTTTCTGCATCCGTCCATCAGATTTTCCGCTGCATCCGTGAAAACTCTGCTGTCTCCGATCTTCTGCTGAAAAGTGAGCTGCTCCGCTTCTTCTATCTGCTCGCCGCATCGCCGGAACTCTGCACCGATCGTCCCGCCATGCCTGCGTCTGCTGAAAACCTGCGGCCTGTGCTCGCCTATATCCAGGAGCACTTCGCCGACCCGATTACCATAGAGGAACTTGCCAGGCTGTCGCATTTGAGCAAAAGCTATTTTATGAGCTGTTTTAAGCAGACCTTCGGACTCGGGGCCGTTGAATATCTGACACAGTTTCGGATCAAAGCCGCCTGCGAGGCGCTGCGCAGTACGACGCAGAGTGTGTCCGAAATCGCGTACGACAATGGTTTCCGCAACCTTTCCAACTTCAACCGGCAGTTCCGAAGCAAAGTGGGATGTACGCCGCAGATGTATCGGAAGGAATTTCAAAATTCATAAATTCAAAAAGGGATGCATCAAAATATGCATCCCGAAAATCTATCTCTGATCCTATTTTTATTCCGTAATCTCCGGTACCGACGGAACATCTTTATCTTCTTCCCGCCAGCTCCCAGAATGCGACAGCGCTCGCCGCAGCGACGTTCAGTGAATCCACACCGTGTGTCATCGGAATCAGCACGGTTGCATCTGTTTCAGCGATCGTATCACTTGCCAGTCCGTCACCCTCGGTTCCGAGCAGAATGGCGAGCTTTTCATGCGTTTTCAACGACGGATCATCCATCGGAACGGAGTCTTCTTTTAATGCCATCGCAACGGTATAAAATCCAAGTTCCTGCAGTGCAGCAATTCCCTGCTCCGGCCAGTAACTGCCGCCTGGCAGCACGGTCCACGGGACCTGGAAGACATTTCCCATGCTCACGCGGATGGCGCGGCGGTACAGCGGGTTGCTGCAGCCTGATGTGAGAAGCACGGCATCGATGCCAAGCGCGGCGGCAGAACGGAAAATCGCACCGACATTCGTCGGGTTCACGACATTTTCCAGAATCGCCACGCGGCGGGCATTCCGGCAGATTTCCTCCATAGCCGGAAGCGTGCGGCGGTGCATCGCGCAGAGCATGCCGCGCGTGAGGGCAAAGCCTGTGAGCTGTTCCAGCACCTTCGTCTCTGCTGTATAGACCGGCGCGTCCGGGCAGTGCGCAAAGAGTGCTTCGTTTGCGGCAAGCTCTGCGCTTCCGGCAAGGAACGAAACCGGTTCATATCCGGCATCCAGCGCACGCTCGATGACACGCGGACTCTCCGCAAGAAAAAGGCCTGGCTGCGGTTCATAATAGTGCAATAACTGCGGTTCTGAAAGACGCGCATACACGTCGAGCTCCGGCGCCGCAAAGTTTTCGATTTTTCTGATCTCTGACATAATATTGATTTCCTTTTGCGTTTTCTCTTTGTTTTCACTATGTTCTATTGTAGCAATCCCGCTCCCGTTTCGCAATCCATTCTTTTTCCCGCCGGTGCCGTTCCCCGCACCATTCGCCAAACCGTGCTTCCAGCACGCATCGAATTTTCTTGTTTATCTGTCTTTTTTAAAAATTTCTCAATTTCCTCTTGCCAAACGCCGCCGGAGACGTTATAATAATCGACGGTTCAAAATTAAAAACTGCAGAAAAGATTGGTATCAGATTGGAAACGGCACAAGTGCATTGCTTGGTTAACGAACAACACATGTGTCTTTTTTGCGCCCATTTTTCAAAATTGCAAAGAAAAGGAGAACAATCGATGCCAAAAACAAAATTTCAAAACGTTGTATTTACCCTCATGATGTCCTTTCTGATGGTCTATGCCATGATCTGCTACAACATTTCCATGAACATCGGCGGAATGACAAATCAGGTCTTTCTGATGGCGTTTCACGAGATGATAATCATGTGGCCGGCCGCTTTTATCCTCGAGTTTTTCCTCGTGGATCATCTGGCTCACAAATTAGCTTTTTGCATGGTAACACCGCAGGATCGTCCGATCGTAATCACGCTGGCAATTTCCATTATGATTATTGCTATTATGTGTCCGATTATGAGTTTTATTGCAACGCTGCTGTTTAAAAATGCCGGAAAGGAATTCGTTGCTGTCTGGCTCCAAACCACGTTTTTAAACTTCCCGGTTGCCTTCTTCTGGCAGCTCATGTACTGCGGACCCTTCATCCGTTTTCTGTTCCGCAAACTGTTTCCGGAAAAATAAGAAAAGATATCCACAAAGGCGAACCGCTTTTCCCCTCTCTTTCCACAATTTCTGTGGACAGACGGTGCAAAATGGTTCGCCTTCTGTGGATATCTTTTGTTTTCTTCCGGGATTACTCCTGCGGTACCGGATTGGATACGCTGACTACATGATCATACCAGGTTCCTTTTTTACCAATGATCGCAACATTGAAATCCTCGTCCAGTTTTTCTACCGGGATATCAAAGCCGTACACTTCATCTGTGGTTCCGTCAGAATACGTTACCTCATCTGTGGTCGGCTCGATCAGCTCTGCGCCGTCTGCCTGTGCTTCTTCTTTTGTTCCCACAAAGACATTGACAATGTTTTTGGATACCAGGCTGACGTGGATGGTCATTTTTCCGTCTTTTACCGTCAGGACACCCTTTCCTTCTTTTGCTTCATTGACATGGAACATATTGCTGTCTGTATTGAAGTCTGCCGTATACGTACCGTCTTCCAGCTCTGATGCGCTGCTTTCTCCTGCAGTCTCCGCTGCCGATGCGCTTTCTGCTGAAACATCTGATGTGGATGTACTGCTCTCTGCCTTAGATGCATCCTGTACAGAAGCGGAAGATGCGTCTGCCGCAGAAGACGCAGATACTGCAGATGCAGAAGATGACGCTGCATCCTTTCCGCCACATGCGCCGAGCATGGATACAGTCAGTGCTGCTCCAAGAAAAAGAACTGCCAATTTTTTTCTCATAATAAAATTCCTCCTTGTATCACCTTGAAGCGGATCTTTTTCATCCGCTCAACTTAAAATCCGACAGCACACTGAGTCTCTTCAGCCGTACTGCCGGATCTTATTTTACTCTATTTTACGTTCGGAATACAACCCCTAATTATTCAGCATCGTCCTGAACGCCGTTGCCGTCCATAGCTGCCTTGGTGTGCTGTACATACAGCTGCTCAACAGCATCAATTCTTCCAAGACCTTCGATCTGAGTGTTGATCTCATCGAATGCACCGGATGCCTCAAACTGGCTCTTCCAGGAATCCTCATCCTCGCCTGCCATATCGTTGTTTGCGTGGTCACCTGCAACAACCATCAGCGGACGAAGAATTACTTTCTTGTATCCGGCTGCTTTTACTGCCTCGATCACATTCTCGCAGGCGGTCTCTTCCGGCTCGCCCTCAACGGTTCCGATGAATACGTTTTTGTATCCAAGAGTATCCATCTGTGTCTGCATCTGGCTGTAAGTTACTTTTGCATTGTGGGAAGTACCATGTCCCATAAATACGAAAGCAGTGCCGTCCTCTGCTGCTGCATCCAGACTGTCATAATTTGCAGATTTTACTGCCTGTGCCGTGATTGCTTCTGCAACGGCCTGTTTGTCCTCGTTGATTACGGTAGCGTCACTTCCAACCTCGCCAAGCAGCGGCTCTGCGATGGTTACGGACTCAAATTTATCTTTATAGCTATCTACTGCTTCTTTCAGCTCGTCGTACTCTGCGCCGTGCATCAGATGAGTCGGCTGAATAATCAGTTTTTTCACGCCATTGCTTACAGCTCTTTCCAGTGCCTGATCTACGTTGTCGATCTTCTCGTCATCGCGGGCCTGTACATGGTTGATGATGATCTGTGCAGTGAAGGCACGTCTTACGGACCAGTCCGGATATGCAGCCTGCAGAGCTTTCTCAACGCCTCCGATATCCTCAGCACGGCTGTCGTTGAAGGAAGTACCAAAGCTTACAACCAGAAGCTCATTCTCGCCGATCTCGTCTCCGTTTAACGGATCATCCTTGGAAGCATCCCCTGTGTCTCTTCCGAAGTAATCCGGATCTGCGTTCTCTCCTTCTACGAGTTCTTTCTGTGCGTCTGTCAGGGCATCCCATGCCTCTTTTGCTTCTTTGCACTGCTCGTCGGTGTTATCATTTCTTTCCTGTACATAAATTGCGTCAATCAAAGCTGCCACTTTATCTGCTGCCTCCTGGTCTGCATCTGCGGATACCTCTTCAGATGCAGAAGATGCGCTTACGCTGCTGCTTGCTGCTGTGGTGTCTTCCTCAGATGCGGAAGATGCACTTACGCTGCTTGTTGCTGTGCTGCTTGCGCTGCTGCTGGATGCGTTGCTGCTTCCGCATGCGCCGAGCATAGATGTTACCATAGCTGCTGAAATTAAAGCGACTACAAGTTTCTTTTTCATTTTTGTTTTCCTCCCATTTGCTGGTATCTTTGCAACAACCAATATCGGGGACGTTTTACATTTCAAACTATGAGAAACACGCTCCGCGAGTTTCTCAAGTTATCGCGGCAGTCGCTAAGGTCTCGTGCAAGCACGGACTTTGGCTCGTTGCCCGCGTAAATAGAAAGAAGCCCTTTCGTTTTTCAACGAGGGGCTTCCAGTATTTTCATCACAAAGAAAACCATCTCACCCGCTGTGGGGCAAATGTCCGCTTTCCTGTTTTGTACTGCCAGTTCCTCGTGGCACGAACGTAACGTTCCTGTACTGCGAAAGGCAGGTCTCCCGGCTCATTGCTTCAGGATTTGACTCCAGCGCATCGGTCTCCTTCCCGGTTTCCCAGTGGATCATTCCCCTGCTTGCAAAATACGGTGACGAGTTCGTGCAGGATTCACACCTGCTTCCCTTTTCACCGGACACGTATGTCCGACACCTTACACATCGATATTTAATTGTCTTTTCTTTAACGACTGTTAGTGTAGCACATCGTCTTTTCTCTGTCAAGTGCTGTAAAATCAGGAAATCCGGCCATTTTCCATTTCATATACCACATCCGCGACGTTCATCGTGGACACTCTGTGCGATACGAGCACAATGGTTTTCTCTTCTGCCGATTCTTTCAGGGATTTCAGAATAATTCCTTCATTTAAGGAATCAAGATTCGATGTCGGCTCGTCCAGCAGGATCATGGATGCGTCATGCAGGAATGCCCGCGCGATACCGATCCGCTGTTTTTCTCCGCCGGACAGCGTATCGCCGAGTTCTCCGACTTCGGTGTCGTAGCCATTTGGCAGTGCCATGATGAAATCATGTATGGACGCCTTCTTCGCCGCCTCCATAATTTCTTCCCGCGTCGCGCCGGGTTTTGCAATAGCGATGTTGTTCGCAATCGAATCGTGGAACAGATGTGTCTCCTGCGTCACATAGCTTTCCATATCGCGCAGATGCTTTGTCGGGATTTTGCGGACATCGGCTCCGTCCACGGAAACGCGCCCCGTCTGGACATCCCAGAAGCGCATCAGAAGTTTTAAGATCGTCGATTTTCCGGAACCGCTCGCGCCGTGGATGCCGGTGATTTTTCCCGGTTCCAGTTTCAGCGAATACTGATCCAGAATCGTCTCGTCTTCGTAGGCAAACGTTACATTCTGCGCCTCGGCTCCTGCAAATGCGTGGTCACCGCCGGATGCCGCATCTCCCGGAATTTCCTCCACCAGCGGCGCTTCCTCGAGAAGGGAAAGCACACGCTCGCCGCTTGCCAGCGTCTGATTCAGGTTATTCGACAGGCTGGACAGCGCCACGACCGGGCCGAAGGAACCCATCATCGCGATTGTGCAGGTCAGGACTCCCTCAAATCCGATCCCGCCTTTCGTGTAAAGATAGATCGTCAGTGCCAGCATGCCGAACGATGCCAGAAGAATCACCATGTTGGTGACAGACCGCTGGGAGCCTTCCATGCGGCTTAAGTTTTCCTGCACAGAAGCCAGTTCTTTCGACCGCCCTGACATCTGCTCTTTCCGTTTTTCGCCCTGTCCGTACTGAATCGTCTCGTCGAGGCCACGCAGGGAATCCAGCACGAAGCTGTTCAGCTCGCCAAAGCCTGTCCGGAACTCCATTCCTTTCTGGCTTCCGCGCTTTCCGTTCCACATCGGGATCACAACGCCGACCGTCAGATACGCCGTAAGTGCAAGCAGCCCTGCCAGAACATGGTATCTTCCAATGAAGCATACCATAATCAAAGAAGTTAATGCTGCAATCGCAATCGGGGAAATCGTATGCGCATAGAATACTTCCAGAAGTTCGATATCGGTTGTGATAATCGAAATCAGATTTCCTTTGTCCCGTCCTTCCAGCTTCGCCGGGCAGAGCTTCCGCAAAGCTGCAAACACTTTATGGCGGATGATCGCCAGCAGTTTAAAAGCAATAAAGTGGTTGCAGTACTGCTCCGCATAATGCAGAATGCCGCGCAGCACCGCGATCACGATCATCACCGTGAGTATCGTTTTTACCTGGGTATGTACAAGCCACATGTTTTGCACCGAAAGGCTCGTCCCTGCCACGCCCGTCAGTAAGCCGTGCATGATGACCTGTCCTGCCAGAATCGTCAGGAAGATCGCACATAAATATCCCATTGTTCCAAGAATAATTGCCGCCATCATAATATGAAGCAATGGCTTCACCAGCCCGATCAGGCTTCCCATAATCCGGAGGGCGCTTCTGCGTTTTGCTGTATTTTTCTTCTCGTTCATCATGCATTCCCCTCCTTTCCATAGTTTTCCAGTACCATCTGGCTGTCGTACAGATGACGGTATGCGCCGTTCTGTTCCATCAGTTCCGCATGCGTTCCACGCTCGCAGATGGTACCGTTTTTCAGGAAATAAATCTGATCTGACTGTACGACGTTCGCAAGGCGGTGGGAAATCAGCAATACCGTTTTCGTCTTTGCGAGTTCATGAATCACATTCATGATCAGCTCTTCACTCTCGACATCAATATTCGATGCGGCTTCATCAAAGATATACACCGCACTGTCGCTCCGAAGCAGCGCCCGCGCAATCACAAGACGCTGGCACTGGCCGCCGGAGAGGTTTCCTGCTTTTTCGAGAAGCTCTGTCTGCAGTCCGTTCTGTGTCTGTAAGAATCCCAGCAGATTGACTTTCTGCAGAACCGCCTCCATCTCCTCCTTCGTCGCATCCGGTTTCGCCATGCGCAGGTTCTCTTCTACGGTTCCTTTAAATAAGTAACTGTTGTGGCGGACCAGAACAACGTGCTTCATCAGATCCGTCTCATTGACTTCCGAGAGCGGCACGCCGCCCAGGGTGATGCTTCCCGCATATCCGCGGTTCTTTGCCGCAAGGATGCCCGCGATCGTACTCTTTCCGCAGCCGGATTCGCCGACCAGTGATACAAAACTGCCCGCCGGGAGCGTCAGGTCAATGCCTTTTAAGATTTCCCGGTCCTCTTCATAGGAAAAATGTACATCCTCCAACACGACATCCAGCGGTCCGTCCGGCAGCGTCCGCTCTCCCGTCTGCGGCTCCGGCAGATCGAGGATTTTGAAAATCTTGTCACTCGCCGCCATGCCGTTCATCGCGATGTGGAAGAATGATCCGAGCAGACGAAGCGGCAGGAAAAACTCGCTCGCCAGCAGCACAATGCAGAGCGTGCCGGACACGGTGAGGTTTCCTTTCAGAAATTCCGATACCGCCACCGCCATGCCAACCGCCGCGCCGCCGTATGCTACGATGTCCATCACGCTCGTTGAGTTGAGCTGCATCGTCAGAACTTTCATCGTGATCCGGCGGAAGTTCTGGGATTCCACATCCATCTCGTCGGCTTTCTGCTGGTCGGCCTGATAGATTTTTAAGGTCGTCAGACCCTGCAGATTTTCAAGGAACGAATCGCCGAGCCCTGTGTAAATACTCCAATATTTGTTCAGCAGCTTCTTCGCAATCTTCTGCACGACCACAATCGAAATCGGGATCAGCGGTACGCAGATCAGAAGGATCACACTCGCTTTCATGCTCACCCGGCAGAGGATGGCGAACAGCGTGAGCGGTGCGAGCTGGCTGTAAAACAGCTGCGGCAGATACTTTCCAAAGTATGTTTCGAGCTGCTCCACACCTTCGGTGGACACCTGTACGACCTCTGAGGAAGACACCTGCTCGCTGTACGATGCCCCCAGTTTCAGCATTTTCTCATAAATTTTTTCACGCAGAATCCGTTTCACATCCACACACGCAAGATACGAAGACCTCGCACCCATCCGCTCGCAGAAAAAGCGGATCACAACAACAATTGCCAGTGTAAAAATCGTCCGTTTCACAGCCGCTGCCGTTACCGCACCATACACGACCCATTCCAGCAGATCGGCGATCGTAAATACTGCGATCACCTGCGACAGAAGCGCCGCCCACTGCCACAGAATCGTGTACACGATATACTTTTTCGCGTGGGACAGCAGCCCCACCAGTCTTGTTTTAATCATAAGTACCTCTCTTTTATGCTTTTGCTTTTCGCTTCTCTCTCATGCTGCAAATCAAATGCCAGATAGCTAAAATCGGATGATACAGCAGCATCCTCGGTCCCGAAAACCGCATAACGGCGCGGATCTTTTCCCGCATTTCCGGCTTGTAGCAGTGTACTTTGCAGTTTGCGCAGAATGTTTTCTGTTCCATGAAGGGACATTTCTGGCTCCGCTGTTTTGCATAGTCCGCTAATTTCTGACATTCCGGACACATCCCGCCGGATGCATTCCCCTTTTTTCCATGGTTCTTCCGGCAGTACAGGCGGATCATCTCTTCCACGACGTACTGTTCTTTCTGCCGCTTTTTTTCTACTTTGTTCATTTTGTTTCTCCTAGGATATGATCTTCTGTTTTTACGGTTTTGACCCGCAGGAAGAAATACAAAATATGGCACATCCATACCACAGCAATACAGATTCTTCCAATCGGCACATTCTTCATAGCAAAAAAGCCGATCGCCATCACAACCGTTACCATCCCGATAATTTTACATTTCGTTCCTACCGTCATCGCCCGATGCTGTACGAAGCTGTCGAGATGCTTCTTATATAACTGAGTTCCAATAAACCAGCTGTGCAGCCGTTCCGAACTTTTCGCAAAGCAGAACAGGGTCGCCATATAGAATGGAACTGTCGGCAGGATCGGAAGCACAATGCCGATGGTGCCAAATCCCAGGCACAGAAAACCGAGTATAATCCAAAAAATTGTCAGTGGATTTCTCATCATTTTCCTCCTTTCTTATCGAATAATAAATAGAAAAATAGCCGCCCATGGTTCTTGGCGAATACATGAGCGGTTAGTTATCACTTACGCTAGTTATAGATTAACATTGTTTGCCTTTCGTGTCAAACACATTTCACTCCTTAGAGAACACTTTGCAATCGTAGGGCAGTATCCTCGCGCACCTCCTTATTTTAACTCATGCTCCCACGAGGTGAGTGACCATTTCCTTTTTCTTTTCCGATGACTCGCGTCAAATTTCCATTCTTTCTTCTGCTAAGATAGCAGCGATCGTATCTGATATTGTGCTACCGTATGGCGTATTTCAACCTTTGTTCCCCTAAAGGGAGCGACCGTCCTAACGAGTTTATGACACCTACTGTATTTTGATTTCAATCCACGCTCCCGCGAGGGGAGCGACAGTCTCTATTGTCGGAATGATGCCGGAAAAAACAAATTTCAATCCACGCTCCCGCGAGGGGAGCGACATGGTACATCGGTAATAACTTATTGGAAATTTAACATTATTTCAATCCACGCTCCCGCGAGGGGAGCGACGTTTTATCATAGCTCTTGTCATCATTCCAGATATGATTTCAATCCACGCTCCCGCGAGGGGAGCGACCTTTTTCTGGATCAGACTCCATTCTATGTGGTAACATTTCAATCCACGCTCCCGCGAGGGGAGCGACGAAAGAGAAGTCCGCGCCGGCAAGGATATCATCATTTCAATCCACGCTCCCGCGAGGGGAGCGACTATATTCCGGGCAATACACATGCTCTTCATGCGCTATTTCAATCCACGCTCCCGCGAGGGGAGCGACCCCACTGCTGTATTTCTTCTACATTTTCCATCAATTTCAATCCACGCTCCCGCGAGGGGAGCGACGGCAGGAATCACGGCAACGCAGAACTTGTCACAGGATTTCAATCCACGCTCCCGCGAGGGGAGCGACACGGTTTGTTCTCCATTTGTAATATCATCACAGTATTTCAATCCACGCTCCCGCGAGGGGAGCGACGTTTTGCCATCTGCTCGCCCTCCTTAATACTCGGAATTTCAATCCACGCTCCCGCGAGGGGAGCGACGGCCCCTCGGACGTTACGCTTTTGACCGTACCCGTATTTCAATCCACGCTCCCGCGAGGGGAGCGACACTTGCCACAAACCAGGTGTCCGGAAAACGTGTATTTCAATCCACGCTCCCGCGAGGGGAGCGACGAAGATGTAACAACAAAGGTTGACAGCCTGGAAATTTCAATCCACGCTCCCGCGAGGGGAGCGACATCCACTTATCAACATACACATTATAGCACACGGATTTCAATCCACGCTCCCGCGAGGGGAGCGACGGATTTTTCGGACTTTTTCAAATTCTTTCTTCGTATTTCAATCCACGCTCCCGCGAGGGGAGCGACTGTAGATCCCTTTTTCGGTTCTCTCGATCATGTGATTTCAATCCACGCTCCCGCGAGGGGAGCGACGTTCGGAACCTTACGCAGCATTCCGGCCGCATCTTTATTTCAATCCACGCTCCCGCGAGGGGAGCGACTCCTTTGCGGCGCCAACCTTAAACTTGTTATCCAATTTCAATCCACGCTCCCGCGAGGGGAGCGACGCAATACTCAGCCGCGATCCGCGGAACGCAGAAATTTCAATCCACGCTCCCGCGAGGGGAGCGACGATGCAGGCGCAGAAGCGTGCTATATTGCAGCGCATTTCAATCCACGCTCCCGCGAGGGGAGCGACTAGAAGCTTATTTCGCATAGCAAAAGCGGGCAGTTATTTCAATCCACGCTCCCGCGAGGGGAGCGACGTTCTGCCGGTAACTGCAGCGTAAACTGTACCCGCATTTCAATCCACGCTCCCGCGAGGGGAGCGACTAAAATCCCTGGGAATAGTCCAGATCAGATAAAGTATTTCAATCCACGCTCCCGCGAGGGGAGCGACAAGTCAATGGGCAGTCAAACCTGACAATCACGGTAATTTCAATCCACGCTCCCGCGAGGGGAGCGACTACTTTGAATTTTCCACCTTCAGAATCCTCCGCATATTTCAATCCACGCTCCCGCGAGGGGAGCGACAATATTTGTTCAAAAACAGGTCTTGTGATCCAGGATTTCAATCCACGCTCCCGCGAGGGGAGCGACTGGGTCCGTGCATTTCTTTGTGCATTGTTTGAAATATTTCAATCCACGCTCCCGCGAGGGGAGCGACGTTCCCAGTTGATCGGTTTTATGATTTCCAAATATTTCAATCCACGCTCCCGCGAGGGGAGCGACGGGAGAGATCACAGAAAAAGCGGACAGCACAAACATTTCAATCCACGCTCCCGCGAGGGGAGCGACTTTTGCTTTTGCCATGTTCTGTACCTCCATTTTCTATTTCAATCCACGCTCCCGCGAGGGGAGCGACGTGGCATACAAGATATCCACAAAAATCCGATCAATTTCAATCCACGCTCCCGCGAGGGGAGCGACAAAACAGAAAACAGAAAGGGGATTTTGCACAGAAATTTCAATCCACGCTCCCGCGAGGGGAGCGACTCGACAAGGTGTGATCGATTTTTGAACTGGAAGAATTTCAATCCACGCTCCCGCGAGGGGAGCGACTCCGGGCCATGATGAAATATAGTGTGTTCCTCCGTGATTTCAATCCACGCTCCCGCGAGGGGAGCGACAATGGCAAAAGTTTCGACAATTGCGGATGCCACAATTTCAATCCACGCTCCCGCGAGGGGAGCGACTGAGGCAGGGTGCGACCTGCCGGAAATCACGTATATTTCAATCCACGCTCCCGCGAGGGGAGCGACATTATCTTGCATCAGACACTGAGTCTGTGAGTTATTTCAATCCACGCTCCCGCGAGGGGAGCGACCTACCGACGTTAAGGCGAGACGATGTTTTTTTTGACATTTCAATCCACGCTCCCGCGAGGGGAGCGACAAAACGGACGGAACCGCGCAGGCGAAAACGGTAATATTTCAATCCACGCTCCCGCGAGGGGAGCGACATGAGGATCTGACAACGGCAGTAGCCGGATAAGGAGATTTCAATCCACGCTCCCGCGAGGGGAGCGACCGAAATGGATTGCGACAGTTATGATACAGCCACAAATTTCAATCCACGCTCCCGCGAGGGGAGCGAC
>OGQZ01000890.1_pt1 | contig 24409 bp, 14 predicted proteins | sample 1553321 | NCBI WGS metagenome assembly OGQZ01 (sample SAMEA2579958, study PRJEB22360) | human gut metagenome | reverse complement strand
TTATCTGTGGCTTGAAGGCGATGATGTGGCAATGACGGCAGACAGTCATCCGGCAAAAGAGCAGCAGAGTAAAAATTCATGGAGTATAGGAGAAGACGGTATGAGAACATTTAATAAATCATCAAAGCTGGACAATGTATTGTATGATGTGAGAGGACCGGTTGTAGAGGAAGCAAAGAGAATGGAAGATGCAGGTATGCATGTTCTGAAATTAAACATCGGAAATCCGGCACCGTTTGGCTTTCGTACACCAGAAGAGGTTATCTTTGATATGCGCCAGCAGCTTACTGAGTGTGAGGGATATTCTGATTCTAAGGGCTTATTCTCAGCAAGAAAGGCAATCATGCAGTATGCACAGTTAAAGAATCTTCCGAATGTTACGATCAATGACATCTATACAGGAAATGGCGTCAGTGAGCTTATCAATCTGTCTATGCAGGCACTTCTTGATGAGGGAGATGAGATTTTAATTCCGTCACCTGATTATCCGCTGTGGACAGCAACAGCTACACTTGCCGGTGGAAAGGTTGTTCACTATATTTGTGATGAACAGGCAGAATGGTATCCTGATATGGATGATATTAAAAAGAAGATAACAGACCGTACAAAGGCCATTGTTTTAATTAATCCAAACAATCCGACTGGTGCATTATATCCAAAGGAAGTATTGATGGAGATTGTAAAAATTGCAAGAGAGCATCAGTTAATCATTTTCTCAGATGAGATTTATGATCGTCTTGTTATGGATGGAGAAGAGCACATCTCAATTGCATCGTTGGCACCAGATCTGTTTTGCGTAACATTCAGCGGCCTTTCTAAATCTCACATGATTGCAGGTTTTCGTATTGGCTGGATGATCTTAAGCGGAAAGAAGGAGATGGCAAAGGATTATATTGAAGGCTTAAACATGCTTTCTAACATGCGACTTTGCTCCAACGTTCCGGCACAGTCTATCGTACAGACTGCACTCGGAGGATATCAGAGCGTAAATAATTATATTATACCAGGCGGCCGTATTTATGAGCAAAGAGAGTATATCTATAAGGTATTAAATGATATTCCTGGCATCAGTGTTGTAAAGCCAAAGGCAGCTTTTTATGCCTTCCCAAAGATTGATACAAAACGCTTCAATATCGTCGATGATGAGAAATTTGCTCTTGATTTCTTAAAGGAGAAGAAGGTTCTGATCGTACATGGAGGTGGCTTTAACTGGAAGCAGCCAGACCATTTCCGTATTGTATATCTGCCGCGTATTGAGATACTTGAGGAATCATTAAACAATTTGCGTGATTTCTTATCGACATATCAGCAGTAAGGGTTGCTTACACTGAGAATCGCTTCACAAGTTTTGCGGAGACTTCAATTTTACAGGTGTGTTGCTTGGACTCTTCAATTTGAGAGAGAAGTTCACGGGCAGCCACCTCTCCCATATAGTGTCTTGGAATTGAGATAGTGGTCAGTGCAGGATCAATTATGCGTCCCTCAGAAATATTGTCAAAGCCTACTACAGCGATATCTTCTGGTACGCGAAAGCCACGCAGTTTCAGCACTTTAATGGTACCAATTGCAATTAAATCGTTGTCTGCAAAATAGCAGTCAGCGAGTGTATCGGCGCGGTCAATAATGGCGAGCATATCTGCCATAGCACCGTCAATTGTAGGAGAAAGCTGATGGATTATGCAGCGAGAGCGTGACATTCCATTATCCTGCACCGCACGGAAAAATCCCTCCTGACGTTCAGAAAAATTTCGAAGCGGATATGAGGACTGAAGGTATCCAGGCTGTTTTAAGCATCTGCTGATTAAATAGTCAGTGGCAAGATATGCACCTTGTCGGTTGTTTGGCAAAACATAGGTAAAGTCAAGTCCTTCAAAATAGGCATCCATGATGACAACAGGGAACGGAAGTTTAAAAAAAGGTCTGACGACTTCCTCTCGCATTTCTGTTCCAAATAATAGAATGCCCACACAATCAGTTGCGCGTAAATCCTCCAGATAATGATCTAGGTTGTCACGCTTTTCATAGAAATTGACAACTTTTAATTTATAACATTCTTTTTGTATTACAGATTCCATTCCCTCCACCATAGTATCGAAAATAGGAGAATAGGATAAAATAGCATTGTGAGAACGATAGCTGACAGCGCAAATGCTGCCAGCTTTATTTTTTTTAAGAGAAAGTTTTGTAAAATCATAATCATATTTTTCAGCTGCTTCGATAATCATCCTGCGTGTTTCTGTGCTGACGCCAGGCTTATTATTAAGCGCCATAGAAACTGCAGTTTGGGACAGACCAAGTTTTTGTGCCAGTTCTTTGGCAGTAATTGACGTGATACTCCCACGCGCGTTCTTGCGAACGGGCGGGGCTTCTTGAGACATGGTAGAACGCCTCAAAGGGCCATCACAAGCCCTCTACACCCTGTTACGAGCTTACCTTTAAGCCGTCTTTTTTGCGGCTGTTTGTTTTGATTCTTCGATATATTTGGTCTTGTCTTTCGCACTGCTTACTTTGAACAGTGCGAAATATACAAGCTTCTGTTCCTGCCTGCGATGATGCAGCCATTGGTTCATACCACGTTTTCTTTGTGGTCTGGCGTGTTTTTTCTTGTGCTTCGCATGGCAGAGTGCTTCTCTGGTAACTCGAATAACTGTTTTGTTCGTGTAGGAGAAGTCGGTAACTCCATCAAATGCATTTGGATACACCTTGCGAATGATATTTCCTGCGCCGTTGACATCCGCATTCAGAATCGTACCTTCCTTTGATTCGTACTGTCCACGGGAGATTCGTTTCCCTGAAAAACGATATTCCAGACGATCCCCTTCTTTGTAGACAGGAATCGGATCTTTGTCGATCAGACTTGCCTTGGACGTATACGATTCCTCTGTTTCAATGACCGGGATACCCGCCTTTGCTGCAACACAGGTCAGTATCCAGAAAAATCTTGTGTATGGAATACTGACAAAGTGCTGATTGTTACAGGAGCCAAGGTTGATTTCCTGCTTTTGGTCTTTGTTGTGTCCGCAGACGATGACCTCTACTTTGTTTTTCAGGCAGAAATCCACGATATAGTGAGCTGCCTTATAGAAAAAGTCGTCGATCCGGCAGGCTCTTTTCTTTGAGATACGGTTCAGTCTGGCAGAGTTTTTCACGGATTTCGTGGAATCCATCCCTTTTGTCAGTTCTGACATCAAAGCTGCACGTCTGCGGTTAAAGTTCTGATTGATGGATTTTAACCAGTGTCCGTCAATGATGAACGGAGTTGCCGAGAAGTTTGTCAGCGCGGTCAGAAAGTTGTCAAGCCCTGGATCAAGTCCGAGAATCCTTGTGGGATTTGTCGGTGCTTCCGGCATTTTGACGGCATCCTGAAATGTCACATATACCATATATCCGCCATAGCAGGGCTTGACTTCCGTTCTGACATAAGAACCTTCCGGCTTTCCAACACAAAGCGGCACCAGGCAGCGTGGAAATGTGATGTGCATTTTTCCTTTGATATCAGACCGCTTTGCAACCTGATTGGTAAAGGTAACGGTCGTGTAAGGTGTCCTGATATATCCCGGCTGCTTTGGCTGTGCCTTAAATTTTCCGGGATTTTGACGATACGATGCCAACAGTTCAAAGTGTGATTTCCAGTCTTTGAGGACTTTTCGAAGCACCTGCTGGTTTGCCTGCGACGGCATCGCATAGTAGTCAGGATTCTTTGTATTCTTCATCACCGCATCCAATGTCTCATATGTGAGCATCCAGTGATCGGACGTTGGCATGATCGGATGGTTTTTCTGTTTGTTTTCTATTCGCTTCTGGATCTTTGTGCGGGCCGGGTCGCTTGCAGGCAGACTCTGCAGCTGCTTCGTGAGTCGGTCAACATCTTTCTGAAGCTTTTCATTTGCCATCTCAATGCCGATACGTACAGTCTCTATGACCTCATTTTCATTGGAAGTGCGGTCAACCGGATCTTTTTTCAATCCGGTACGCAGGTTACGAATGATAAAGTTTGCTGAATTTCGCAGGTTTTTTGCAAGGTGAGTCTGGCACTCGAAATAAGATGCCAGCTTTGGCATCCTGTTCTGATCCACAAAAATTGATATGGTATGCATAAAAGGCCCTCCTTTTCAAAAACGCGAGAATGTAGTTGACTACACTTATATTATACGATAAAATATAGGTAAAATCAAGCAATATGTGATTTTTTGAATTGCTTTATTTTGAAACGAGAGAGGTACTATTATGAGAGCAAATAAGAATGGTGTCAACAAAGACCAAAAGGACAAAGTAAAGAAAGACGGGTACAACAGGGGACAGCATTGTGTTTACTGTCTTACCTATCATATGATTTTCGTCACACATTACCGAAAGCCTGTGATTAACGACGAAATGAGTGCTGCCATGAAAGAATTTTCGAATCATATGGCAGAGCAGTTCCGTGGAAAAGTTTTATCCGCAGAGACAGACAGAGATCATATCCACCTGCTGGTATCACTGCCACCGAATACCAACATATCCGTCTTTGTAAGAAGCATCAAGACTCAGTTATCCAGAGAGATGCGCAAGCGTTTTCCGGAACAGATCAAACAGTATATCTATGGGGACGATACCTCATTCTGGAGCCGCAGCTACTTTATCGCAACTACCGGAAGTGTTTCTCTTGAAACAGTAAAGCAATACATCGAATCACAGCGTTCTGAAGAACATCAGGCCAAGAAAAACCAACAATTCCAGAAGAAAACCCTGTTGGAATGATGGTTGCGTTGTTTGTAATCGGCGCATTCATCCCTCTGACGTTCTTGCGAACGGCCGGGGTTTTCTGCGCTGAATCATTATAATTGTAATACTATACTATTTTCTAATTAGGTGAAAATTGTATATGCAATATTACAAAAGGCTTGACAAATCAGAAATAAAGACATTCGATAAACTTATGGAATTGGAGAATTTGTTATGAATTATGCTTTTCGAAATGGAAAAATTTTGGATGGAACAAAAGAAATGAAAATCCAACAGGGGCTTTGTATTCTGGTAGAAAACGGAATCATCACCGATTTGATACCAGATGCGAATGCAGATCTTCACAATTATAAGGTGATTGACCTTCACGGACAATACATTCTTCCTGGACTAATCAATATGCATGTTCATCTTGCTGGAAACGGAAAGCCTCAGAAAAAGCAGCGCGATAATGAAAAGCTAGTCAAAACCATTATGAGTTCCTCGCTTACCAGAACAATCGCATATAAAATGGTAGCAGGATTTGCGAAAGATGAATTGTTCAGTGGTGTCACAACCATCCGAACAGTTGGTGGACTCGGCAATTTTGATACTCGTCTGCGCGATGAAATTGAATCCGGCACTAAACTTGGCCCTCGCATTCTTGCTGCAAATCAGGGAATCTCCGTTCCAGGTGGTCATATGGCTGGATCGGTTGCAGTTGCCGCATCGACCATTCCAGATGCACTGAAACAACTTGAAAAAGCGAAGCAAGAAAAGGTTGATTTAATCAAACTTATGATTACCGGAGGTGTATTGTTTTGCTAGGGACAGTCACCAATGTCGTGGTCTTACTATTTATTCCGGATTAGCAGGAGCTATTATTGGAATATTTCAAATCGTAATATATGCAGGCGTTTCACCAGAACTTGTATGGATAGTAATTGGTGGAATTTTAAACTTTATTTCAGGATTACCAATTTATCTCTCATTTAAAAAAGGAATTTTTTATGGAGTACAATAGCTCCTGGGGGAATGAAGTGGTTTTCGCCCTTTCCACTAACAAGGCGAAACGCAAAACCGCAACTTTAAATGGGCGTGTCAACGCCCATCTGTTAATTTGAAAAGCAAGATTTTTATGATTCAAGCCGTGAAATAAAATTCAAAAGGAGGATCTTTATGTTAACAATCTCAAATAATCCAACTCGAAAAGGCCTTTCTGTATTCCGCCCTAATGTTATTTATTCTACTGCATCCGGTGTTGAATTGACAATGGATATGCTGATTCCCCAACGAGCCGATACTGACCCTTCTCGCAATCCAGTTATTGTATTTATTCAGGGAAGTGCATGGCATTTTCCTGATACGACCTACGAAATTCCTCAATTAGCTCGTTTTTCTGCCGCTGGATACACAGTTGCTACTGTACGACACCGCAATATTGATGACGGCTATCCAGCACCCGCCTTCTTGCAGGATGTAAAAACAGCAATCCGTTTTTTAAGAGCACACGCTGACCAATTTCAAATTGATGACAAGCAAATCTATTCATTCGGCACTTCCTCTGGTGGTAATACTTCTTTGCTTCTTGGACTCACTGGCGATGACAGCCGTTTTAAAACAAGCGAATATACAGAATACTCTGATTCTGTTTGCGCTGTCATCGATTGCTTTGGGCCGACTGATCTAACCGCAATGATGCCGCAAGACCCAGCTCTCCTTGATCCAGAAACATCTAATATGATCAATGCCTTCTGTGGTGGTACCTATAATCCTAAAATTTTACAATTAGTAAGTCCTATTTTTTATGTTGAAAAAGGAAAAAATTATGTTCCATTTCTAATTGCGCATGGAAATGCAGACCCTTTAGTGCCTTTCTCTCAGAGCGAACAAATGGTGAAACGTCTTGAAGAATGTGGTGCGGATGTTAGTTTTATCTGCGTCGATCATGCTGAACATGAAGGATCCTTCTGGAGTTTGCCGCTTCTTGATCTTTTTATTGAATTTTTCAACCGACAGTCAAAGCTTCATTTGTGATACTCCCACGCGCGTTCTTGCGAACGGGCGGGGCTTCTTGAGACATGGTAGAACGCCTCAAAGGGCCATCACAAGCCCTCTACACCCTGTTACGAGCTTACCTTTAAGCCGTCTTTTTTGCGGCTGTTTGTTTTGATTCTTCGATATATTTGGTCTTGTCTTTCGCACTGCTTACTTTGAACAGTGCGAAATATACAAGCTTCTGTTCCTGCCTGCGATGATGCAGCCATTGGTTCATACCACGTTTTCTTTGTGGTCTGGCGTGTTTTTTCTTGTGCTTCGCATGGCAGAGTGCTTCTCTGGTAACTCGAATAACTGTTTTGTTCGTGTAGGAGAAGTCGGTAACTCCATCAAATGCATTTGGATACACCTTGCGAATGATATTTCCTGCGCCGTTGACATCCGCATTCAGAATCGTACCTTCCTTTGATTCGTACTGTCCACGGGAGATTCGTTTCCCTGAAAAACGATATTCCAGACGATCCCCTTCTTTGTAGACAGGAATCGGATCTTTGTCGATCAGACTTGCCTTGGACGTATACGATTCCTCTGTTTCAATGACCGGGATACCCGCCTTTGCTGCAACACAGGTCAGTATCCAGAAAAATCTTGTGTATGGAATACTGACAAAGTGCTGATTGTTACAGGAGCCAAGGTTGATTTCCTGCTTTTGGTCTTTGTTGTGTCCGCAGACGATGACCTCTACTTTGTTTTTCAGGCAGAAATCCACGATATAGTGAGCTGCCTTATAGAAAAAGTCGTCGATCCGGCAGGCTCTTTTCTTTGAGATACGGTTCAGTCTGGCAGAGTTTTTCACGGATTTCGTGGAATCCATCCCTTTTGTCAGTTCTGACATCAAAGCTGCACGTCTGCGGTTAAAGTTCTGATTGATGGATTTTAACCAGTGTCCGTCAATGATGAACGGAGTTGCCGAGAAGTTTGTCAGCGCGGTCAGAAAGTTGTCAAGCCCTGGATCAAGTCCGAGAATCCTTGTGGGATTTGTCGGTGCTTCCGGCATTTTGACGGCATCCTGAAATGTCACATATACCATATATCCGCCATAGCAGGGCTTGACTTCCGTTCTGACATAAGAACCTTCCGGCTTTCCAACACAAAGCGGCACCAGGCAGCGTGGAAATGTGATGTGCATTTTTCCTTTGATATCAGACCGCTTTGCAACCTGATTGGTAAAGGTAACGGTCGTGTAAGGTGTCCTGATATATCCCGGCTGCTTTGGCTGTGCCTTAAATTTTCCGGGATTTTGACGATACGATGCCAACAGTTCAAAGTGTGATTTCCAGTCTTTGAGGACTTTTCGAAGCACCTGCTGGTTTGCCTGCGACGGCATCGCATAGTAGTCAGGATTCTTTGTATTCTTCATCACCGCATCCAATGTCTCATATGTGAGCATCCAGTGATCGGACGTTGGCATGATCGGATGGTTTTTCTGTTTGTTTTCTATTCGCTTCTGGATCTTTGTGCGGGCCGGGTCGCTTGCAGGCAGACTCTGCAGCTGCTTCGTGAGTCGGTCAACATCTTTCTGAAGCTTTTCATTTGCCATCTCAATGCCGATACGTACAGTCTCTATGACCTCATTTTCATTGGAAGTGCGGTCAACCGGATCTTTTTTCAATCCGGTACGCAGGTTACGAATGATAAAGTTTGCTGAATTTCGCAGGTTTTTTGCAAGGTGAGTCTGGCACTCGAAATAAGATGCCAGCTTTGGCATCCTGTTCTGATCCACAAAAATTGATATGGTATGCATAAAAGGCCCTCCTTTTCAAAAACGCGAGAATGTAGTTGACTACACTTATATTATACGATAAAATATAGGTAAAATCAAGCAATATGTGATTTTTTGAATTGCTTTATTTTGAAACGAGAGAGGTACTATTATGAGAGCAAATAAGAATGGTGTCAACAAAGACCAAAAGGACAAAGTAAAGAAAGACGGGTACAACAGGGGACAGCATTGTGTTTACTGTCTTACCTATCATATGATTTTCGTCACACATTACCGAAAGCCTGTGATTAACGACGAAATGAGTGCTGCCATGAAAGAATTTTCGAATCATATGGCAGAGCAGTTCCGTGGAAAAGTTTTATCCGCAGAGACAGACAGAGATCATATCCACCTGCTGGTATCACTGCCACCGAATACCAACATATCCGTCTTTGTAAGAAGCATCAAGACTCAGTTATCCAGAGAGATGCGCAAGCGTTTTCCGGAACAGATCAAACAGTATATCTATGGGGACGATACCTCATTCTGGAGCCGCAGCTACTTTATCGCAACTACCGGAAGTGTTTCTCTTGAAACAGTAAAGCAATACATCGAATCACAGCGTTCTGAAGAACATCAGGCCAAGAAAAACCAACAATTCCAGAAGAAAACCCTGTTGGAATGATGGTTGCGTTGTTTGTAATTGGAGCATTCATCCCTCGGTGTAGTGGTATAATAAATTTGTAACACATTGTTCGAATAATATATTATAATATTACTAAAACAAGGAGAACATCACTATGTCAATACGTTACAGCGATGATTTTAAGAAAGAAGTAGTCAAAGCATATATGGCTGGAGATAAGTCGACCGTTCAAATAGCTGCTGACTATAATATTGCAAAGAGTACTATTAGCCAATGGGTTAATCAGTATAAGGAAGAATGCCTTTATACCACCAACACTACGCCTGAATCTAATGAAGCAAGGGAGATTAGAAGATTAAATTAGCTTCTTAACGAAAAAGATAAGGAAATTGCTTTCTTAAAAAAGCAGCGGCATTCTTCGCAAAGGAAATCGATTAGTGGTATATCGATTTATCGACGATAATAAAAATATATTTGGTTTAAGATGGCTATGCAATAAATTTGGAATTAGCCCTAATTGTTACTACAACTACAAAAAGGAGGCAAAGCGGAAATATCATGAACGCTTAGCACATATCTTTGAGCTTATAAAGTATGTTTATTACAATAATAACCGTGTTATAGGCTATAGGTCTATGCGCATTTTTATTAAGCGTTATGGATATGAAGTAAGCAATACCACTATGCATAAATACATGAATAAGCAATTGAACTTATGTGCGATAATTATGCATTCCAAGCCAGGCTATAAAGCAGGCAAAAAGAATAAAATTTTTGACAATCTCTTAAACCAGAAATTTACTGTCGACTGCAAAAACAAAGTATGGTGTACAGACTTCACATATATGCGACAGCCAAATGGGAAGTTCAGATACAACTGTTCAATTATTGATTTGTATGATAGGTCAGCTGTCGCCTCATTAAACAGTGATTGTATTAATACTGATTTGGCAATAAATACTCTGAAGACAGCCCTTAAAAAGGAAAAACATCCTAAAGTGATTCTGCACTCAGATCAGGGAGTTCAGTTTACCTCATGTGATTTGTAAATTTCTGTAAAGACAATAATATAACACAAAGTATGAGCAAGGCTGGTTGTCCTTATGATAATGCTCCGATGGAAAGATTTTATAATACTTTCAAAAGCAATTTTTATAACGTAACTTCATTTTCAAATGTAGAGGTGATGGATGAACTCACTACTAAATACATAAATTGGTACAACTATGTTCGCCCTCATTCACACAATAATTATTTAACACCAATGGAGGCTCGTTACAAATAGGTATTTATCGAACAAAGTGTTACAAAAAAGCTTGACCAGTACAAACACAACTGCACAATTGATACTTGAAAAAGAAGCGCACGATCCAAGTGGTGATTTTTGCATGAAACAAGGAGCGGATGGACTTTTCTGTGCAGAGATTGGCTCTGGAACCTGGACTGTTTCATATTTAAAATAAAACATTTTTTTTAAATGTGTAATCTTCGCAAAAAATTAAAAAAACCGTAAGAATCACTTCCTTGTGTTTGACACATCGCTGTGCTATAGTAAAAGAAAAAGCTGTGTCGAAAGATGCAAAACAGTGCAGTCAAATGTGATGCGCATGGGGAGGCCGGATGAAAAAACAAATTATACTTTTTGTGCTCCTGTTGTCGCTTATGACAGCAGGAGTTTTTTCTTTACAGAATACGATTGGCTATGCAAGCGAGTCATCAGGAAGAAAGATAGTGACTATTGTTTTTGATGATTCCTTTAGTATGGCAAATGAGAATCGCTACTCGAATGCTAATTATGCGATTCAGGCATTTATTGCACTTTTAAATGAAGAGGATGAACTTCATTTAATTTATATGAGTGATGCTGCAAGACAGCTGGCGGCGCAGCCGGGGAATTTTGATCCGTCAGCGATTGCAAAAGATATTGACCTGACAAATCCGCAATCAGGTGCTGATCAGGTGAGAAATAATCCGTGGCAGGGTGCAGGAACACCGTTTGGTGCAGTGCAGATGGGATATAATGAATTAGTATCTCATGAAGATACTGATTCTTCCACACAATATTATCTGATTGTGTTGTCAGATGGTGGTTTTATGGACGATGCGACAAATCAGATTACGATTGACACTGGGACTGTGCAGGGACAGTTTGAATCCTTTTATGGAACCTTGATGCCAAACCAGACACATATGAATACATATTATCTGGCAATTGGTGCAGAGGCAGTGGCGCTTACTGATAGGCCAGATCTTAACTTTCATGCGCAGACGGCGTCAGATGGCCAGAGTATGATTCATGCAATAGGAGCGTTAGCTGATACTATTTCAGGCCGCTATCGTCTTGATGCTTCAGAGATTTCTGTTTATGATACGCTTGTCAGTTTTACTAGCGAACTTCCATTAAAGAGTGTATCCTTTTTATCGCAGGGAAGAGAGGCAGCAGTATCTTCTGTCACTGGACCAAATGGCGAAAACTATGAAATAAGACGAAACGTGACTCTTGCACCAGATGGATACAATGCCGATCCATCACTTTTTGGAAATGCAATCGTGACTGATGCAGGTGGTGCGAATATGCCTGCAGGTACATATCAGGTGCAGTTTACAGCAGGAGTTGATCCGGCCAGTCTGAATGTTATGATTGAGCCGGCTGTAGAGTGCCGTCTGGCTGTACAATATAATGGGGAGACAGTTTCGGCAGAAAAATTAGCAGAAATTCCAGAGGGTGAGACAGTGACGATCACGGCGCAGGCTGTTGAGAGCGGAACCGATACGGTGGTTGATAGTTCATTTTTGGAGGAAGGAACTGCCAATACACTTGTCTATGAGGTAGATGGAAATGAGATTGTACGTTCCGATACAGGTGAGCTGCCGATCACTTTACAGCTTGGTGAGGGGCGCATAAGCGGACAAATTCAGATGCCAGGATTTTTGCCAAAGACGGCAGATGAGCGTTTTACGACAAAGTCAAAAGTTGTATATCGTGTAGAATCAGATGCGGCTGATGTATCTGTGCGTCAGAATGAGTTAGATTCCTGCGAAGAAATTCGTTTTTACCTTACAGCAGATGGCGTGAAAATGAGTGCTGATGAAGCAAAGAATTACCCGCTTTCCACGCCAGTATTAACTGGTGCAGAGGTGGAGTATGAGTGGTACCAGGATGAGGATAGTGGTGAGTGGATTTTTAAGCCAAAGGGTGAAACAGACAGTACTGGCACACTTACGGTTTATGTAGAAAATGAAGAATTAGAGGCATCAGGTCAGGCAGTTATTGATGTGATTCCAAGAATACATTATCAGATTATACAGATTGGTGGACAGGATGCTCATGCAGCGCAGACATCTCTTGGGCAAATGGAGCCAATAAAGTTTAAGATTACAGCTGATGCAGAGGCACTTGATAAGGCAGCAATTGATGCGTTAAAGACAAAGCCTGCTTTAGCTGTTAAGATGACAGACAGCTCATTTTTTATATGGAAAACAGGCGAAAAAAGAAATGGCATTTCTGGACGGTGGTATATTGAAGATGATGGAACATGTGTATACCAGCCGAAAGGCCTAAGCTGGTTTTATGGAACTGGAGAAGTGGCACTGACACTCTCTGAGGAGGCATCGTGTACGGCAGTCTTTACAATAGAGGAAAGAAGTTTTCTTTATTGGATACCGATTGGTTTTGTCTTATTCTCACTTTTTCTTCTCTGGTGTATCATAGGGTGGATTCGTCAGCCTAAATTCAATAATCAGATCATGGAGATTGTGGTATATACAAAGTTTGGAAGTGCAATTCAGGAATCACCGCGCATCAAGGTTATGAAGCGTCGCATCGGATTAATCCCATATCGTGCATGTCGCATGCGTGTAGGTGATCTTGTATTTATTGCAGCGCCAGGTCGAAAAATCGTACTAGATAAGGATTGTGTGAGAGGACGCGTTGTATATTCAGGTAAGGTTCGGTTTATGGGAAGAAGTGCAGGAAACATGAAACGTTTGCTTCGTATGATGGAACCGGCAAAGCGTGATGTGCGCATGGTGCGCGGCATGGAACTTTATGTGGCACCAGATAAAAATGCGCAGGCGCTGACTGGATACCGTATTACAGGGTAAGCAGAAAGGTATGGGTATTGGTATGGATGCATATGAGCAGATGGGAAGAGAACTTTTTGAAAAAAGTCAGGGTGCACCGATATTGCTGATTGGTATGGGCGGTGTCGGAGGACGCATTGTGGCACAGATAGATAAAATGTTAGCAAAGGATTCACCAAGGCGCGATAAGGTGGCGATTCTTGCGATTGACACAAATGTAAAGGATCTTCGAAAGCTGCGTGAGCAGGGAATAGAGACAATTCAGATCAGCGATGAGCGTCTGGTTCGTCAATATTTGAAGGATCATCCTCAGTATATGAGTTGGTTTCCGAATAACATTTTTTTGAATAACAGAGGAATGCTTGAGGGCGCCGGACAGATTAGAGCAATATCTAGACTCGCAGCACTAGCTGCTGAGGAAGAAGGAAAGTTTCGCCCGATTGAAGAGGCGGTCAGAAAAATTGCAGCTGTCACGGGAAGTGGATTAAAGGAAAATATCATGACGATGGTTGTCGGATCAATATGCGGCGGTACAGGAGCAGGCATGTTTATACAGATCCCATTTTATGTCAAAAAAATCATCCAAAAGGTGCTTGCAATTCCAAATGTGATGGTTAGAGGCATGTTTTTGGGACCTGATATTATGGCTCCTATTCAGCCGGGAGATTTAAATCGTCAGGCTGTATATGTTAATGCATATGCCTGCCTAAAAGAATTAAATGCGTTTTATTTATTGCAGAGACGTGATGCTTCATCGTCACTTCTTCGCATGGAATATTATGATTACGGAGAAAATGAGGATCTTGAGGCAGAGGTGATGGAGTCGCGCCAGATGTATCAGGCAATTGCAAAGGATCTTTCGTCAAAGGGCGTGGCTGTATTAGATGAAGAAATACCAGAGGAGGTACAGGAGGAATATTTAAAGCGAAACGGAACTATTCCATATGATCATCTGTTTTTATTTGACAGCAGCTTTAATGGCGGCACGATTGGACAAAAGCAGCTGGCAGAGGTAGAGCGCATGATCGCGTCTATGGCATATGTGCATCTGCTTACAGATGTAGGAGAAAATGCGCTGTCTGTTGAGGATAACTTTATTCTTTCCACGATTGGAAGCAATGGTATGGCTCGCTTTGGAAGCGCAGGTCTTTGCAAGATTATTTATCCAGGTGAGCAGATCATGCAGTATTGCTCAATGAGATGGATTACAGAGCTTGTTGATTCTTATTGGATGCGTATTGATAAGCGCTTTGAAGAAGAACTTATTCTGGCAAGGGAAGAACAGGCAATGAATCCGCGTATTCAGCTGCCTGGAATTATCGAGCGTTATCAGGAGATTTTTTTGGAGGAGACATCAGGAGAACATGCAAGTATGGCATCCTTATATGCTCAGGTTTTCATGCAGAGTGATGATGGAACAGATTTTTCGCTTGCAGATCGCTTTTTGGAGCAGATTGAGGAGATGATAGAGGATGCAACTTCAAAGGAAAGCCTGCAGCGCCTTGGAGAATCCTGTATGGATATTTCTATTGATCAATGGATTCAGTCACCGGAAGCAGCAAGACAGGGAGTAGCAACAAATAAGCAGTCAATTAGAAATTATAGGGCTGCTGTCATGAAGGTTATTGATGATACGAAATATTCACTTCCAAACCAAATGATTCCGGCAACGCTTAGCGCAATGATTCAGATGAGTGACCGTGACAGCTGCATTGCTCAGATTCTTGGACGTGTGCATCCGATTGCGGCTCGTTATCTTTTGTATGCGATTTTAGAGCAGACTGCAGCACGGGCAAGAGAGGCAAATGAGGATTGCTTTGGACTTGAGCTTGATCTGATAAACACGGCAGATTATGATATAAGCGGCAAAAATCCAGGGCTTCCGATAGAGGCTATTCTTGGAAAAAGGATGAATCGCAAACAAATGCGTCAGGTACTTGAGGTGTATGAGGATGCATCTGGAAGAACAGCTGCAAATTTGACTGCATATTTGTCGGCACAGCTGCGCGCAAATGTTTATGAGACACTGCAAAAACGTCTTGAAAAGCTGTGTGATCTGTATAGACGTTTTTTCAATGTATTAGAAAGCTCTACGGAGGATCTTAGAAGACAGATTCGTGAGCTCAAAACGATGGGAAGACAGTCATCTGTAGGAGAACAATATATTTGCTGCAGTGAATCATGTCTGGAAGCATTATATGAAAGATTTGCTCTTATGTGTCAGAATACAGGAGCCGAGCTTCCGCAGGAGTCGGCAAGAATGATTCTTCGAAATATTTACGGAGAGATGGAGCTGGAATTAAAGAAAAACAATATGGAAGACCGCCGCAGAGAAGATATGGCTTATAATAACCGCATGAGGACGATATTTAATCAGGCAGTGGCAGAGGTGATGCAGCAAAAAGCGCGTGAGCAGGCTTCTTCAGTAGTGGGAATAAGTATATATGATGCATTTGCACTTGAGATGCAGACAGAGCTTGGCATTGTGCGTGAGCATGATCGTGCTCGTTATGATGCAATGCTGGATGCATGGATTAAAAGCAAGGTATCAGCTGCCATGACAATGGCGCAGCCTTGGATCGGCATATGCAATACAGTGGGTGCTACAACTATGTCTGTTTATCTTGCAATGCATCCTGACAATGCTGTTAGAATGGATAATACACCATCTGTCGAGGCGACAGCAGCGCGTTATTTAAAAGAACGCACAACACCACAGGGTCATGCAGTTACTGTGCTGATCCATGATAATTTCCGTCAGAATGAATTGATTTGCTATAAGGCACGCTACAACTTGCTCATTGAAAATCTTGATAAATTCAAACGGGCAGGAGAGGCACATCGCTACTATGAGCAGCGAATCAATCGTATTGGTCAGCTGCCAGGTACGTCAAGAGAGTCTGAGATCATTACTGTAATCAATCCTCATTTAAATAAATATTGGTGCGAGGAGGGCTTTCTTCCAAGTATTTATCCATCGCAGCGAATTGTGGATGAAAAAAATAACATGCGAGCCTTTTTCTATGCACTAACACTTGAAAAGCCTTGCTGTGTGCGTTTGAAAAATACTAAGGGGAAAATATCATGGTGGTTTCTTCGTGGTATGGATACGATCCGCGTCAAGGCAGCAGGTGTCCCAATTGGAAGCTCTTATGCAGATCTGTATGAAGCGATGAAATTTAACAGGGATATGAAATATACACTTTTATATTATGGAAAAAATCATTTGCATCGTATAAAGGCTCAAAGCATGCAGGATCAGCTAGAGCAGGAAATTTACACGCAGCCGATAATTGCCGATATGATTCAGCAGGAGAAGGAGCCAGACGATGAAAACATGCTTGATATTTTTGAAAAGATGTCAAGAAGTATGGAAAGTGTACAGTTTAATCGTTTGTTAGAGGGATTGGCACAGTTTATTCGTGAGTATTGTGAGTACATGTTTGATAAGGACGAGGTCAAGGTAATATACGCATGCCGAAATATAAGAAATGCTATTGCAACATTCTCAAAGCTTTATCAAAGAAGCAAACAGGAAAAGCTTACATACAGAGAAGAACATTTATTGTCAGTTTTCCTTGAGCTTTATGAAGAAGATGACATGGCAGATTCAAATGCAGGATTAAGCAAAGTCCTTTATGATACTGATGATCCGGATGCAGAAGCTGCAGTCGCAAAAGATGAGCCAGGTGAGAAAATTTTTACAGATGATTATGATGATCTTGCCTAAACAAAGGCAGCGCTATAGTAAGGGGGTGAAAAAATGCTGTATGTGGTGAATGTGGAAGCGTGTATTCATCAGGAAAATTATGGTATTTTTTTCTATGAGCCTGCAGCAAAGCAAAAGATAGAGCTGTTTGAGGCAAAATGGACATTTGAGTCACTGACAGATGTGTTTTCACAAATTGCAGCGCATATAAACCGCCGCGAGTTTGAAGATAATGATTATCAGGTCATCGTATGTGTAAGAAAACATAAAAGAGCATCAAGACATCAGATGAATGCTCAGCTTATATGGCATGACACAACACTATATGCAAAGACACTCACAGCAAGAGCACTTGAGCAGTCTGGTATGACATCTGTACTGACTTCATCGTATACAAGAAAAATAAAAATTGTTTTTCAGTCTGAGCAGGAATATTTTGGAAGTGCACAGCAGATAAGCAGCTGGGAGGAGGAACAGGAAGGTCTTAGATCCTTTTTAGGAAGTCTGCAGGCTGCGTGTGAGGCTATACAAAATGATCAGAGTGATCATGAAGATATGTCTGGTGAGAAAAATTCATATGTCATGGTAGACAGCTTTGGACTGCCATCAGTGCTTACTCCTAAGGAGTGGGAGAATACTCTTTTTCAGGCGCTTAATGTTGCAGTGCTTAACGCAAAGAGGGAATCTTCACAGACATGGCTTCAAAGAAGGATTCTTTCTGTAATAGAGGAAGAAAAGCTGCTTGACGAGAAAATGAGAATGCCAGAGGAGGAACTTCCACAGATTGATAATATAGATTCGCCAGATGAAATATCAGATGACAATTATGGCGAATATATAAGCCATCGTCTTAGAAGTGTAATCGAAGGAAGTCAGATAGGGCGTGTATGTGAAGTTATTTATTGGCCGGTTGCAGCAAATAGCAGCCAGGCGAGTACACTTGCTATGTTTGGGCTTGTGGAGCTTTTGTGTATGCAAAAAGAAATCACACAAGAAAGCATACAGCGTTATTTGACACAGGGAGATCCTCGTGCAGCCAAACAACTGCAGGAACACTTTTTGGATGTTCTGGATGGATACCGATATCAGCTTAGAAAAAAACGTCAACAGATCATACGTGAAATTCAGGCAGAGCATGCAGACTTATATGCATCAAATGACCAAGAAACATCTTTTGAGCAGGAACAAAGGATTCATATAGAACCTTTGATGGTTCCAAGTGCACCGCAGGAATATCAGGAGCATTTAAAAAATGTAAAGATGCAGCTTGACATCTGTGAGCTTTCTTTAAAAGAAGGAAAGAAAAGTGAGATGAAGGAGCGTATAGAGCAGGCCTCTGATATTCTTTTTAAGACAACAGATGGTTTAGAGGATGAGCTTATGGCATATCAAAAGGCGGCAGCGAAGACACTTTATAGGGAGATAGAGCAGTCTGCTTCAATTGGTTTTGAATCAGTATCATCAGTAAATCAGCTAAGCGAAGTATCTATTCAAACAAAAAAAATACAGAAGCAAAAGACAGAAGCATCTGCAAAGGAAATGATCACAAAATGGAAGCAAGATATGCAGTTTCTTGTGCACTGCGCAAAGCTTACAGGATTCTTGCCATCATTTTTGTATCTGTGCGGTTGCATGGCATTTGCTGCTGGTATCTATTTTCTAGTCCATAAGGGTGAAGGCGTACAGTCTGTGTATTCAGGTCTTTGTGCTATGGCTGTTATCATTATTTTTCTGGCGGTGGGCAGTTTTAATATTTCTGGCTATTTTATGAAGGAGATTCGTAAGAGCTATGCACATTTGCAAAACCATATAGAGCAAGTTTTGAAGGCGTATCAATTTAGAGCACAGGATTATGAAAATTGTCTGAATGAATGGCTGTGTGAATTTAATAAGCAGCAGTTTAAGAATGATCAGGCACAAAAAAATCAAGGCAAAAATGAGCAGGTATCAGCGCGTGCATGGCATCTTGCGAACATCAAGCGCATTTTAGATTTGCTGGATTCATTTGGGTTTGAGCAGAATAATCATGTGACTGTACAAACAGAAGATGCAACGATTGCATCACGCATTGTGCAGCCAATGGATTATAGTCAAAAAGAGCTTGGAAACGAATGCTATTGGCCAGTTTGGACAGAAAATGAGATTGAAAGGGGGCAAGGAAGGTGAAAGAAATTGTGACGATTATTTTTGCTTTATTATTTCTGGCACTTGATTTGTCTCTGATTGTTTCAGTAAAGAGGCTCATAAAGGCAGGAAGCAAGATTCAGGGAGCAGCGGCAGCTGTCTGCTATGGAATTTTTGGTGTTGTGGCTGTATTTGCGTGCGGAATTGGAAGCGAAGGCATGTATCAGTCAATGAAAAAGACAGCATTGTTTTCTTATATAAAAACAAATTTTTTGTCTGGAAGCAATCCGCAGGTTTTATACTTTCTTTTTTATATACTGATGATTAATTTTGCAGTATGCATTGCTGGTCTTTTGATTTGGTGGTTTATTTTACTTATGAGCAAATTGACATGCGTGCAAAATGCAGCCATATATATCAAAGAAAAAATGAGAAAACGTCCATTTACAACTATACTTGGTAAATGGATCTGGAATCTTAGCAGTGCGATGCTCGTTTTATTTTTTATTCAAATTGTGTGCGGACTGATTGCAGTGTATGTGAAAATTCCAGAGTTTTCTTATATAAGAAAAACACAGTGGTTATACGGCTTTTTTAGGCTTACGTTTTTGATTAGTCTTGTAATGGCTGGTGTTGGCAGAGCACTTAGCTATGATGTCAAATGGTCACTTGAACAGGGAGCACCACAAGAGTCAGCAACACAAAAAACTGAAAAAAAGCAAGCATCGTATGAGCGATTGCTTTTGGGTGTTAATCTGAGGGTGGCATCTGGAAGTGATTTGAAAATGGTGCTTCCAGATTATCTGTATGAATGCTTTCAAAGACGCCACAGAGTAGTCTTTCTATGCAGAGGAAAAGAAGAAAAATTGCATTGGCAGATGACTTTAACTGATATGCTTACAGGACGATTTGGTGAAATTTGCTTGATTAGAATTGGTGAAGCAATACACTTGAAGAATCGCGAAGATATTGATATACTTGTGGCAGATGCGGATGAATTTTTACATACAAATTTACAGCAAATTTGGCCGCAGTGGTTTTTTCAGGTTGGATTCGTCATTTTGTCTGATTCACATCGTTTTCTGGCAGATACGACACAGGCAGATGCTTTTTTTGCTCTTTGGAGACAGATGGCTAGTCAGGATTTTTTGCAAAGAAGCAGCAAATCTTCGATTCAGTATTTATTTTTAGACTGTACAATGAGCGCACAGGAAAAAGAAGCACTTGTTTATTATGCAGGAGGCGATGTTGAAGATCAAGCTGATTGGGAAAAAGAAGCATCTAATGAGGAAAGCAGAGAATTAGTTCCATGGCTTGTTGTATCACAGGCAGGGCTTTACAGAAGATTACTTCTTTTAATGAAGACAGAAAATGGGGTGCCTGAGAGTTGGCTTATCAGACAAAAAAAGCGCTTTGGTATGGAGCATGCATCAACGGAGGAGTTTCTAAAAAACGTATTGTCAGCTGTTCTTCCAGACTATCCGGTGCAAAGCATCTATGATATCTTTTCATTTGAGGAGGAGCCAGCCTGGCCGCATGGCAAATGGAAAGTTCGCTTAAGCGATGCAGCAGCAGAGGCAATTTTGACAAGGAGAGACACAGAGAAAAAGCTTATCAGCACTCGACCAGGAATGATTCGCCTGCCGGATATAGTCTACGAAATGGAAGATGCGGCGCCGCTTGGAAGCAAGCTTGAGCAAAACAATTGGCGTATGCAGCTTTGTGAGGCAAAGATAAAACGAACATGCAGGGGTGTTTATTTTCTTGCAGAAACAAGGAGTCTTTCTGATTATGATCATATGATACATGAGGAATATGAAGAAAAATCAGTATTTAGACAGCCTGATCAGTACGAGACAGTTTTTTTGCAGCTTACAATTATGTGCAGTGAGAGTTCAGAGAAAAAACAGCTTGCGCAGTTATTGGCATCAGTTTGCAATGAAGTGTTATCGACCATCTTTCCTTATAATAAAGGGCAAATTACGGCATGTTATCGTGATGAGGATTCTTCTTTGGGAATTGTTCCTTTTATCAGACATAGTCAGACAAAGGAAAATATGTACCAGGATGCGTTTGTGATTGATCTTATCGAAAATCAGAGTGAGGAAGGACTTGCCGCCGCACTTTATAAAAACAGCAGTCTTCTTTTTATGCTGTGCAGGGAATGGCTAAGACGCGCTGTAGATGATCCAAAGTCAAACGAGGCCGCGCTTGTAGATTATATGATGAAAGCACAGCAAACACAGCTGATGCTTCCTGCCGCATCTGAAAGTGCAGGACAGCTTGCAGGATTAGCGAAGCTTCTCTTGGGACTTTTGAGCGAGTAAACATGATTGTCACCTGCCAGCCAAATAGCGATGAACAGCTAGAAAATTAGGAGGAAAACAAAAATGAGTGGAGAAAAAAATCAGGTATTAGAGAATATGAAAACAAGAAGAAGTATCCGCAAATATAAGCCGGATATGGTTCCGAAGGAAATTATTGAGAAGATTGCAGAGGCTGGAACATACGCTGCAACTGGCATGGGCAAGCAGTCTCCAATCATTATTGCCGTTACAAACAAAGAACTTAGAGATCGTCTTTCCAAAATGAATGCACAGGTTATGGGATCAAACAGCGATCCATTTTACGGTGCACCAGTAGTTTTAATCGTTCTGGCAAATAAAAATTATGGCACTTATGTTTACGATGGAAGCCTTGTCATGGGTAATCTGATGTTAGCCGCACATGAGCTAGGCATAGCAAGCTGCTGGATCCACCGTGCAAAAGAAGAATTTGAAAGCCCAGAAGGAAAGCAGATCTTAAAAGATTTAGGCATTACAGGTGATTATGAAGGCATCGGTCATTGTATTTTAGGTTATGCTGACTGTGAAGAGCCAACAGCTGCACCGAGAAAAGAAAACTATGTGATTTTTGCGGAGTAAGCGCAAAAGTGTTTATAGGAATTTAACTTGCCTCTTTTCGAAAATGGCGGTATACTTGCTATATGAAGCGATTTACCGCTTTTTGGAAAGGGGTTTTTCATGGCTATAGCGACAAAAAAACTTCTGGCGGACGGTTTAAAAGAGCTGCTGGAGAAAAAAACATTAGATAAAATCACAGTAAAAGAGCTGGTGGCTACCTGCGGTGTAAATCGCCAGACCTTTTATTATAACTTTCAGGATATTTATGAATTATTGGAATGGATTTTTGTGGAAGAAGGAAAGCGCGTCAGAAAAGAAACAGCAGAAAAGAAAAATTGGCAGGATAGGCTTCATGCTGTAATTGATGAACTGAATAAGGAAGATAATAGACGTCTTATTTTGAATGCATTTTATTCTGTAAACCCTATGCAGATTGACCGTTTTATGCAAAATTATTTTCGGCCGGCTGTAGAAGAAATTCTTACTGAATATATTCAGGATGTGGATATTTCTGAGGAAAACCGCGAATTTATGATTCGCATGTATGATTTGTTCTGGGTGGATCTTGTGATGCGATGGATTCAGACAGGCATGGAGATTAGTGAGATGACAGGTGATATTGAAAAGATCATGTATGTCATGACGGGCTTTAGCCAGTACATAGCACAAAGTTTGAAGGCATTTGAAAACAAGGATCGTAAGGCATTGCGACCGGCAGGAGAAAAAAATAAAAAAATTAGCTAGACAAAACAGGCACTTTGTTTAAATTTAAACAGAGTGCTTTTTTTTGTCTATTCCTTTTATTTCCAACAATAGGTACAATAAAGTCAATTCAAAGGCAATAGCATTTATACAAAAGATGCAGCCACGAAGGATTACAGTTCACAAAATACGAATTGCAATCAAGAGATGGGAGGAATCGATATGTTTGGACAGGAATTAAAGAAAATGGGTATTGCCACTGCATACCGTTATATTGAGAAGAATCCAAAGGATAATTTAAGGAAGCTTATGACCTGGGTGGACCGCATTGCAGGAGAAGGTCCAGATAGCTTTGAGGAGCAAAGAAAGGTAATATGGGATATTTTAGATCATCCAGAATCAAATATGTATCAGCTGATCATGCGTGTCATTGAAGAGGTTGATCCAGAGGTTGTGAAGACAGTATTTTCAAACTTCTTCTTAAATGCAGCTATTCTTGGATGGCCAAAACAGGAGAAGTTAAGAGCTGAATATAATTGCAATATTCCGTGGGCTATTCTTCTTGACCCGACATCTGCTTGTAATCTGCATTGTACAGGATGCTGGGCTGCTGAGTACGGCAATAAATTAAATCTTACATTTGATGAGATTGACAGCATTATTGAACAGGGAAAAGAGCTTGGCATTTACTTCTATATTTATACCGGCGGTGAGCCGCTTGTCAGAAAGAATGATCTGATTGCACTGTGTAAGAAGCATTCTGATTGTATTTTCCTTTCATTTACAAACGCAACGCTGATTGATGAGGCTTTTGCTGATGATATGCTTCGCGTAAAGAATTTTGTTCCAGCAATCAGTGTAGAAGGTGATATGGCAGCACATGACGGCAGACGAGGAAAAGGCTCCTACGAGAAGGTAGAAAAGGCAATGAAGCTGTTAAAGGAGAAGAAGCTTCCATTTGGTGTTTCATGCTGTTATACAAGTGCAAACTGCGACAGTATCAGCAGTGATGAGTTTTATGATTGGCTTGTTGATAAAGGTGTATTATTTGCATGGTATTTCCACTATATGCCAGTTGGAAATGATGCAGTAACGCAGCTTATGCCGACACCAGCTCAGAGAGAGATGATGTATGACCGTGTTCGTTATTGCAGACGTACAAAGCCGCTCTTTGCAATCGACTTCCAGAATGATGGCGAGTATGTTGGAGGATGTGTAGCTGGAGGACGCCGTTATCTGCATATCAATGCAAATGGTGATGTAGATCCTTGTGTATTTATTCATTACTCTGACAGCAACATTCGTGAGAAGACACTTCTTGAGTGTCTGCAGTCTCCGTTATTTATGGCATATCATGAGAATCAGCCATTTAACGAAAATCATCTTCGCCCATGTCCAATGCTTGAGAATCCGCAGAAATTACGCGAGATGGTAGCAAAGACACAGGCAAAATCAACTGATATGCAAAGCCCAGAGAGTGCAGATCATCTTTGCAGCAAGTGCGATGAGTATGCAAAGAACTGGACACCGTCTGCAGAGAAGTTGTGGAATGAGTCACATAAAAAATAATCAATATTGAAATTGCGATTCTGATTCTAAGATGAGAAATCTTTAAATAAAAAAGCCTTCTGATTTTGTAAATGTTTATCTGACATTTGCAGTTAGGAGGCTTTTCATTTTTAAGTGGCTTAAAAAACTGTATTGACAGCAGCTAATTCTAAGGTTGACATACTCCCACGGTTAAAACCGTGGGATTCCTTAACTAGTTCCGGCAGCAT
>OGQZ01000889.1_pt1 | contig 24412 bp, 21 predicted proteins | sample 1553321 | NCBI WGS metagenome assembly OGQZ01 (sample SAMEA2579958, study PRJEB22360) | human gut metagenome | reverse complement strand
ACTGCACTGAGCAGCACTGAATACACTCTTCTTCTTTTCATGTTCCTTCCTCCTGCTTTTCTGTTTTCTTTTGTAAAACCCTCTGCCGTAGCTGGCCAATTTCCCGTTCCAGCTTTGTAGCAGCCTCCTTTTGACCACTGTTATCACGCTTTACAATACAATATTTTCTCTCTGCCAGTTCCCCGATCTGCTTTATGGCTTTCAGCACAGAAGCATTGATCCTGTCAACTTCATACTGCCGGCAGTTACAGGTGTTTTCATCCACCGGCACATCCGCATATCTGGTTGTCTGGCAGTAAAAGATGTCCGGCAAGCTCTTTCGGTATTCATATTGCATAGTCCGGTTGCAGTATCCGCACATGCAAAAGCCACTCAAAACCGTTCTTCTGGGGCGATACTGATTGTCTTTCTTATTTCGTTTTCCCTTCATTATGCGGCACTGTTCAAATGCCTGCTCAAATTCCTTCTCTGTCACTATCGCCTCATGGCAGTCCGGCACAATGACCTGTTCTTCCAATTCATTCTTTTTTGTGTGAGTGCCGCATGGTGCCGTCTTGCTCCGTTTGAAATTGACACACGCTCCCGTATATACCCTGTTCTTTAAAATCCCCCACACCATGTTATACTGCCAGCAGACTACCGTCGTGTTTTTCCGCACCATCATCTGCTTACCTTTATAATTTTTCTCTGTAAGCGTTCCCGGTGTCGGTATCGCCGCCTGGTTGAGCATCTTCACAATCTCCGGTATGGTATGCCCCGACAGCGCCATATCAAAAATGAACCGCACAATCTTCGCCCCTTCCGGCTCGATCTCAAGCTGGTTTTTTCTCTCCTTAGACCGCACATACCCAATCGGTGCCCTTCCTAAATACTCACCCTTTCTGGCCTTTGACCTTTTAGCGGCTGTTGTCTTTTTAGACAGGTCTTTGCTGTATAGGTCATAAAGGAAGTTCTTGAACACAACATCCCAGTCTCCGGCAGTTCCCTCTTTTGTGTCACTGTCATAATGGTCGTTGACAGATATAAACCGCACACCCAGGAATGGGAAAATCTGTTCCAGATACTCCCCCGCATCCAGAAAGTTTCTGGCAAACCGGGAAAAATCCTTTACCATGATACACTGGATTTTCCCTCTCTTTACTTCCTCCATCATTTTCCGGAAAGCCGGACAGTTGAAATTTGTACCGGAATAGCCATCGTCCACAAATTCAACAACCTCATAGCCAGACAAATCCTGCCGGCTGCTGTATGTATAGCGGGGCAGGTCACGCTGATGGCTCACACTGGCACTCTCGTCCATCTCCCCATTCGCCTTGAACAAATCCTCCTGGGAAAGCCGGATATAAAATGCCAAAACCTGTTTATTCTTCATCTTCTTCCATCTCCTTCAAAAAACTCTGGCAGGTGTCCGTGAATTTGAAAACCACTTCGAAATGATTATCCTCAAAAACCCTGATCTCCTGTACAAGTGCCTCCAGCATCGTGCGGTCAAGCTCTTTCTTTCTGGAAAATTTTTTGAATACTGCCGCCGTTTCCTCTGTTTTTGAGAGAAAGGTATCTATCTGCATTTTCTGTCCCATTGCTTTTTCAATTTCATTCTGAAGAACATTTTCCTGTTCCAGATAATCCTCCCTCATTTCCCGGTATTCTGTCTCATTTAATATTCCTTCACAGAAGTTTTCGTACAAACTCTCACGCAGTCTGGAAACTCTGGTTTTTCTTTTTGTCAGTTCTGCGATTCTGCTTCTGCTGCTCTCGTAAACGCTTCCGATCCCGCCGTCATTACTTCCGCACTTTACTTTCTGTGCCATATCTGCCATTACCTGAATCTGTAATTTTATCTGTGCAAGCACAGCGTCATGCAATACGGTTTCCTTTATCGTGTGGATGCCACACTCCCTCCGGTTTGTCTCCCTATATTTTCCGCAGCGGAATACCCTGGTTTCTATGCCCATCTTTTGGGACACATATTTCCCAAGGTGCATAGCAGCACCGCAATCGCCGCACTTTATAATTTCACGATAAATGTTCTCATAAGGTTTTGAATTTTTATGACTTTCCCGGTATTTCTTTTGGGATTCCCTGTTGATCTCCTGCACCTTGTCAAAGACTTCCTGTGTCACAAGCGGTTCGTGCATATGCTCAATGATCTTCCACTCCGACCTTCTTGCCTCTTTTCTGTCCCTCTGTCCTTTATATAACGCCTTTGGTTCTTTGCCATAAACCAGATGCCCCAGATAAACCGGATTGGAAAGACAGTCTGAAATTACAGAAGCAAACCAGCATTCGCTGACCTTTTGTTTTGAGTTTCTCACTTCCAGTTGTTCCTTCCTCTGGCTCGGCGTTACCGCATGGATTTCATCCAGATGTCTGCGTATCGCTTCATAACTGTATCCTTTTAGGCGAAGCTCGAACATCAGTTTCACATAAGGAGCCGTTACGGGATCAGGAGCCAGTGTCAGGTCACCTTTATTTATCCGCATATACCCATAGCACAGCCTTCCCGGAAGAAACTCTCCTTTATCCATTCTCGCATGGATACTGGTGCAGATTTTCTGGGACAGGTCTTTAGTATACAACTCGTTAATCATATTCTTTAACGGAACCGTCATGGTGCGCTCATCCGTGCTGCTGTGCAGGCTGTCATATCCATCCGTCACCGCAATAAAACGAACTCCCATGAAAGGAAATATCTTTTCCAGATACTCTCCCGCCTCCAGATAATCCCTGCCGAACCTGGAAAGGTCTTTTACCACGATGCAGTTTATTTTTCCTGATTTTACATCCTCCATCATCCGGTTAAATTCCGGTCTTTCAAAAGTTGTACCTTTCTTCCCGTTGTCAACATAGGTATCTGCCAGACGCATCTGCGGCTGTCCGTCCACAAACCGGCTGCAGATGCTCAGCTGGTTCTCAATGGAGTCTCCCTCATCCTGCTTACCGCTGTTTACCAGAGAAAGCCTCCCATAAATGCCACAGAAATAAATGATTTCCTCTGGATTTACCAATGGCGCTATCATGGCCGTTTCCTGTTTTCTGCTCTTTCTTGCCATCGTCCGTCCCTCCTACTGTGCCAGCGCAAGCTCCGGCATATCTGAACCACCTTGATAATTCTCTATCTTTGCCAGAAGCATGGCGATCTCGTCCGCATACCGGAACACAACTTCCATTCTCCCTTCTTCATAGACCATGACCTTATCCACCAGTGCGGTAACCATCTGCCGGTTCAGCTCCGGCACATTCCGGTATTTCTTAAATTCCTGAATCCACAGGCTGCTGCTCTGGTTACCCTCTACTGTTTCTTTCCGCTCATGCTCCAGCCGTTCCAGCGCCTGTTCCTTTTCTGAAATACGCCTTGAAAAACTGCCCCGGTATTCCTGGTACTCCTTCTCGTCAATAATGCCATCGCTCAGATCTTCATACAGCTTCATTTTCATCCGTTTATACTTTTGTATTTCCTGCCGCAGCTGTTCTATTTGTGCGTCGTAATTAAAAACCATCCTCTGATGCTCCGGCAGCGTGTCAATATACGTCAGAAACTCATCCATCCGGCAGACGGTCTCTATCTGGTCCTGTACGGCATGGAACACTCTGTCCGTCAGTTTCTTTTCACTGATCGAGTGGCTGGAACATCCCTTTTTGTGTTTATTTGTGGAACATACATAATAAAAATATTTTCTTCCACCAGACGGCACAGCCTTCCTTACCATGCTGTTCTTACAATCTCCGCAGAACAGATAGCCGGAAAACAGATACAGCTCCTTTTGTTCCGGCGCTGTCCTCGTATCCCGTTTTAATAATTCCTGTACAGTCTGAAAATCACAAAAGCCAATGATCGCTTCATGAGTTCCTTCTACCCTAATCCATTCCTCCGGTTTTTTTGCTATCTGTGTTTTGACCTTATAGTTCGGAGTGCTTGTCTTTCCCTGTGCCATAACGCCGGTATAAGCCTCCTCTGTCAGAATCCGGTTAATGGCATTGACCGACCAGAGGGCAACCGGATGGATTTTGAAGCTGGTGGAATATTTCAGCCCTATGGATTTTTTATACTCCAACGGTGACAGGACACCATTATCATTCAGAAAATCCGCAATCCTCTGCTGGTTGCTTCCCTGCAGCTTCATCCGAAATATCGTCTGCACAATCTCAGCGGCATACACATCCACCTCAAGTCTGTTTTTATCCTTCTGGGATTTCTGGTATCCATAGACAGCAAAGGCACTGATACACTCGCCCTTCTTCCTCTTGATATCCAGCTGGCTTCTGATCTTCACCGAAATGTCCCGGCAGTAAGCGTCGTTTACCAGGTTTTTAAAGGGGAGCATCAGGGAATCTGACTCTTCCTTTTTCCCTTTGCTGTCATAGTTGTCATTGATAGAAATGAAACGGACACCCATAAACGGGAAGATACGCTCAATGTATTTTCCCACCTCAATATAGTTTCTTCCGAAACGGGATAAATCTTTGACGATCACACAGTCAATCTTCTTTGCTTTGATATCCTCCATCATCCGCAAGAAGCCGGGGCGGTCAAAGTTCGTCCCCGAATAACCATCGTCATCATACTCTGCAACGATCTCAATATCGCTGTGTGATTTTCCATAGACCTTAATGAGTTCCGTCTGGTTGATGATACTGTTGCTTACCTCACCTCTGCCATCATCCTGTGACAGCCTTTTGTAAGCACCAGCACGATAAGTTTTATCTTTCTTTTTTGCCATAAAAAACCTCCTGTGATTGAGACATAGGATAACCCTCAATCATAGGAGTTCTACTCATTGTTAGTTTTAAATTTTTGACCTGCATCCAAGTTACCATAACTCCACGCATTTTTCAAGAGGATATTGCGATAAAATTTTTCAACAGTTCCGCCATAGCCCATGCAGCGTGTGAATCATGCTCGCATGAATGAACACACAAATGCGGCTATGAGCAGAGCGCCCGCTTATGAGCAAAGTTAGCTGCAAAGCAGCAGGAAAGCCGCATAGTGGCCTTTGCGAATGGGCGTGAGCGAAACTGTTATTCCTTACAGATTCCGCACATATTCTTCCAGACGCTCCTCCAGGGTTACGTCCGTATCCATAAAGCTGACCTTTACCACCACGCCATCATCCAGATAGCAGTATGGGTTTTTAATCTGCTCGATAAAACTCAAAATACGTTCTTCCCGGCTCATGGCCGGATCAAGTTTCACGGTACTTCTCTCCACCAGGGTATTTTTATCCACAGTCCGGATATCCGTCTGTGCCATTCTTTTTAATCTCTCCGCAAGCGTTTCCTGCTCTGTTTGCTTCTTTGCCATCGTACCAGCCCCTTTCACTTACCCCTTTCCGCAGAGGCCGGAAAACAAGCTGTCATATCAAATTTCTCACGAAACTTGTTTTTGTGTTTATCCCGATAGGGATATATGAGAGGGATTTTCTTTTCTAGGGCAAGATTCGCCTATGTTATACAAAAACCCATTTCATGGATTTTCGCATACCTGGCATATCTTGATGGGGATTCCGGTTCCCCATTCCCTCGGTGGACGCACAATGAAAATTGTGCTGTTTGGCTTCCACGTAAATCGTGTTCGCAGCGTCATACAGCGTATCAATGAGCAGATTCATTATGCCGGCCAGTATCTTGCGAATAAGCCGATTTTCGCCCAAATGCTCAAAACCAGAAATAAGAAAAAATTCCGCCAGGAACATCAGGCGGAACTTGAACTTTACGAATCTGCGGTCAAATTTTTTAAAGAGAAAAATGCCGATGGGAAAATCCCGTCTATGAAATCATTGAAGTCTGAAAAAGAAAAGCTGACCATCCTGCGGTCAGCGCAGTATGAAACCTATAAATACTTTAAAGAATACCAGAAAGAATTGCGGACAGTCTGCTCCAATGTTGATTCCATTCTCGGACAGCCGCATACGTTAGAAGCTGACCGTACCCCAAATCATGATATTTCCTAATAGAAAAACCGGGCAATATCTGTTTGATTGATACTGCCCGGCTCATTCTGCATTTTATTTAAGCAACTGCCATAGTGCCTTTCGATCACTATCGGAAACGCTCAATACATCCATAGATTGTTCCGCAGACCATCCCATTTTTTCCATAAGGTTCTTAATGTTAGCGAACAGTGTAGAAATTCTTTCTTTCTGAGCCGCTTCCTCATTCATTTGTTGTATGGCCAAACACACATCAATCGCCTCCTCACCTTCTTTGACTGCTATCTTTGCACCTACGCAGGCATTTAACACATCCACTTCCTCTCTCCCCAAATGGCGGAAAGATTCGTCTGCATCCAATACCTTTTTCAATTCATCCTTGTCTCTTGCATACTTGATAAATGACAACACTTCTTTCAAAGAACTCTGGAATTTTCCAAAATCTTCATCCTCTATCAAAGCCGGTGCGATCAAATTGACTTTGTAATCCGGAACCAGTGCAAGCACCCTTGCATCCTGTCCGGAAAACATCTCATGGATTGATAACGGACCGTCCCATTCTTTCGAGTCAAAATATACAACCAGTGTCACCACCGGCAATAAATGATCTTCTTTCATAAAGCCGGAAAGATATTCGTCGCTGCCGGCATTTTTATAATCACCGGACAATCTGTGGGAAGCTATCGCTTCTTCCACCTGCTTCGCATATTGGAGCGCATCATAAACCATATTTTTTACCGGCATCGCATAGTGGATATTTGACTGGTTCTCGATTGCCAGAAGCAGATATGCGGTACTTTTATCCATCATCGCAACCACAGATTTTATGACATCCCTTGTTTTCTGTACTGGCTGGCCGGCACCATTTTCCCCACCATAAGGGACATCTATCTCACGGGTATCCAGTTCCTTCAGGCTATCCGGATGGATGACCTGTTCTCCGCCATATACAAAATAGTTAAACGCATCCGCAAAGATTTCATTCTGTCTCATATATTTTGTTGTTACCGTATCTTTTACTCCCAAAGGATTCACCACCTTTATTATATGCTACCGCTAAGAAAATATCCTTTCCTGTTACCTGTATCATACCATAGCAACTCAGGTTTTACAAGCAGGAAGCTGTGTTTCACATTCCTACGTTACCATTAGAATAAATCTTCATCCTCCCAGAACTCGTCATCCTCTCCAGACATGCCATTTTCTCTCTGCCTGTCTAACCGGTCATATGCTTCCATCAGTTCCTCATAAGACGCATATGGCTCCAGTCCAAGTTCTTCCCATGTAATCCCAAAGGGTACTCCCCACCTGTATATCCGGCAATAAAAGCAAAAATATCATCGGAATTTTCATAGAGAAGATCTTTTTCCTGCTGTGCTTTCCGTTCTTTTGCCAAATGCTTCTGCCGGATGCGTTCTTCCTCACTGCGCTTCACAGCATCCAGATATTCCTGTGTAAACTCCACCCCGATTTTCTGAAGGTCCCAGACTGCCGTAGTAATATCAACATGGAATCTCTTTCTGTAATGCTTTGCCATGTGTTTGGGAGACCCATTATAAGTCAGTATCCATTGTCTGGCTTTTTGAAGCCCGATCTCTTTTCTTTGTGTTTTTGTCGTTCCAGATTTTTTCTTACCCATAAGCTCCACTCTTTTCTATTGTTTGACCATATAAAATATGGCTCCTATCTCTGATACAGCTTCTCATTGAAAATGAGCATACCATAAAACCCGATTTTATTCCAGTCAGACACCCCCCCCTCCTGTGATTATTTCCGGTTACGCTCCATATCTGCGCCCATGGCCTGCTCCGGCTGCTTCCCGCTCCGGATTGCAATCTCCTTCTGTTTACGGTGCAGCTTCTCCAGAACAGAAGTCCTCTCCTTCTGCTTTGCCTGTTTCTTTCCGGAAATATTGTTGAGCCTTCCGCCGATCATGTTGTAGTTCTGTTCTTCTGTCATTTCCGCACTGCGGAGATACTCGCCATTTTCATAAAACTTCTGCCATTGCTCCATCTGCGATTTCTCAGAAGCCGGCACCGTTTTTTCCGGCGGACACATAAAATCCCGGATTTTCTGGAGGGTGGTTTCATCAAAGCCCCTGCTCTCATCCGTGACTACCTTACCGTCCTCTGATACAACCACATAGGGAACATCATCTTTATAAATATCATTCTGCAAAAGGAAGAACTGCCTTCCGTCAACAATGGTTTCATCCGCAGCAATCCAGTTTCCTTTTGTCCCCTCAATTTTAAAGTCGTCTGTCTCCATGGAAATCAGCGCACTGGAAGAATTGAGCCGGATGAAACCGGCAAGAACAATGAGCCTTTCTTTATCTATGTAATAAGAAGTAACAACCCCTTCCTTATTAATAACTTCTCGGAATCTTCAGCCTTGATTTTATAAGGTCTTCAGACTCTTATCAAAAAAAACACCCACTTTTTTGCAAAAAATGCTTGACAAATCGCTCAAAATTTGCGGCGAAGCCGATTGATTATATTTTATTTCAATCGACTGGAGGCGATTTTTTGTTACCTTGTAATCCTGGCGGCCATGCCGCCTATCAGGATACTTTCGTATCCGAGTTCCTTAAATTTTATCCTGATCCCTTTGTGCTTCCGAAAAGCACTTGGGACTATATCGTGCAGTTCTGGTATCTTGATCTTTCTTTGACAGATTCCATTATGCTGGAATGCTATTCGGTCTTTGGTCCTGAACCAAGACTCCCTTCCTGTATGCTGCGTTCCTACCTGCTTGCTTTAAAGCTGAAAGTAAATTCCATTACTAGCTGGTGCCGCATGCTCAGGGAAACTCCACTTTATGCAATCCTTAGTGGTTTCGCTTTTGGAGATACTCCCGGTGTCGGAACCTTTTATGATTTCTTTTCCCGTATCTGGCAAGACGACAGGAACAATCTTTCTCCCAAAGACTGTTTCCCTAAAATGAAGCCACCTAAAGGGAAAAAGAAAGGTGATAAGACACCTTGTGATTCTTCCAGTATTGCTTCCAGACTTCTTCCTCTATTAGAACGCTGGCACTTGAAACCGGAAAACCCATTCTTTCTTATTTTCCGTCTCTACAAACAGCAGTTTCTGGATTTATCCATCCACAGAGGACTGATCCATCCAGATTGTCTGGCACTTGCCGGTGACGGTACTCCTGTTCGCACTTCCGCTCAGCAGCGAAAAAAACAGCTCTGCGATTGTAAGGAAAACGGATGTCTTTCCTGTCACTGTAAACGCCATTTTGCCCAGCCAGACTGTAACTGGGGATGGCACTCTCATAGGGAATGCTATTTTTTCGGCTACCATCTCTACATGTACGTGGCATCCGATTCTCACAGCAACCTTCCCATATTTCCGCTTTTGGAACGGGCTTCCCGGCATGACATGCTTTCGTTTCTACATTCCTTTTTCACGATGAAAGCATATCTTCCTGAATTCCGGATTGAAAAACTCCTTCTGGATTCCGCCCATGATGCTTATGCTGTCTATGAATACTGTTGTCGGGAAAAGATCACGCCTTTTATCGACTTGAACCCCGGTCATACCGGACACTTCACTTATAAGAATGATTTCACAATCGACGATGATGGCGTTCCTGTCTGTAAGTTGGGCTTACGCATGCATAAAGATGGTTATGAAGCTGCTAAACACCGGGCGAAATACCGGTGTCCAAAGGCTAACCGGAAACGTGGCTGTTTCTGTGAACATCCCTGTTCGCCAGCAAAATACGGCAGAACCGTGCACATCTTTACCGAGGATAATCCAAGTCTGTTTAACATACCGCCAAGAGACTCAAAAGCATGGGAAAAGGAATACAATCGAAGAACTTCCGTGGAACGCTCTAATAAGCGTGAGAAAGAAGACTATAAATTAGAAGACGGCAGGCACCGATCGACTAAGATGTGGTACTGCCGCCTCTATGGCATCATGATGCTACAACATCTTGATGCCTGGGAAATGCCATCTGTTGAGGCATTTCAAAAATCATTATTAGGATTTACCGCCTAATTAATGATATCTTAAGCGATTCCATAAGATTTTTCAAGGCATAGTACCCGCTATGTTCAATTTCCCGTCGATGTAATCCTGATACATTTCCACGAGTCCGGACATGCAGCCATCACAGGCTGCATCAATGTTTCCCAGTGATTCCGCCACGATCTTCTCGCGTTCTTCTTTTGTTGTCTCTGAAATTAAATAACCCATTGCATTTCTCTCCTTTTCTTCAAATGCTGTGTTTACTATTACACTTGATTTCATTCCATATTTGATTTCAGTTCGTATTTTGTTTACCTCATATTTTCCTCGTTATTCCTGATTGCCGTCCAGAGGTTGCTCTTTACTTTTTCAAGACCTGCAGACAGTATCTCAAGTTCATCTTCACTCATTCCGCTTTTCATTATACCATCTGTCATCTCAAATATCTCAATAACTTTATCCGCCATCTCACATCCTTTTTCCGTGAGTGCAGTATCAGCTTTGCCAGGTAAAGCTCACTCCGGAGATTCCATTGATCATACATTCATTTTATACCAAGAGCCCGACTTTTTCGAAGCCGGGCTCTTAAATTTCTTCACATAAATGCTGTGTCATAACCGATGACATTCTATTTAGAGTATCATGAAAAATCTCAGACTTATGCAGATCATTTTTTCAATACAAATGAAGCTTTATTACCTGTCAAACTGTCTTTTCCGATAAATATTTCAAATTCTCCTGCCTCGCTCGCATAGATTCCATCCTCTGTCAAAAAACGCAGTTCCTGTTCTGTTATGGTAAAGACTACCTTTTTTTCCTCTCCAGGCAAAAGCGTAACCTTCTTAAAATCTTTCAATTCTTTGACCGGACGCACTACAGAAGCCGCAATATCATGGATATAAAGCTGCAGGGTTTCTGTTCCCGTGCAGTTTCCTGTATTTTTTACAGTCACCTCCGCTTCAATCTGTCCCGATGTATCCATCCATGTCCGATCTAAATGAATATCTGATACCTCAAATGTTGTGTAACTTAGGCCATATCCAAATGGATACAATGGCTCATTTGGAATATCCAGATATTTCGAGCGGAATCTGTCTTTATCTTTGCCTTCTATATGTGGGCGTCCTGTTGAATATTCATTATAATGTACTGGTACCTGTCCTACACAATATGGAAAGCTCATAGGCAGTTTTCCACTTGGATTATACTTTCCAAATAAAGTGTCCACAATTGCCCGCGCCCCTTCCGTTCCAGGCAGCCACACCTGAAGGATAGATTTTGCCTTTTTGTTTATTTCACGTATGTCTAACGGACGTCCTGAAAATAAAACCACTACAATATTTTGATTGACTTCCGCAATTCTATCAAGCAATGCTTCCTGTACCTCAGGGATTCTGATATTTGCGTTACTGGTTGCTTCACCCGACTGTAAACGGTCTTCTCCTATTGCAAGTACTACGATATCTGCCTCTTCTGCTGCCTGTACCGCCTCTTGCAGCATATGTTCCTCCTGCTCCTTAGTATAGGATTGCTGCTGTTGTTCTCCAAATCCTTCCAGACATACATCCGCCCCTAACATTGGTGATCCCTGGCAAAATGTACTGTTTTCTGAAACGTACTGTTCCTGTACTGCCTCATGCAGCGTCATAACATCTTTTGCATCTGCGATAAACGACCATGCCCCAAGCAGGTTTCTGTTATCTACATACGGACCAATAAAGGCAATCTTTTTCTGTTGCTCTAAAGGCAGAATATGTTCCTCATTTTTCAACAAAACAAAAGATTTTTTTGCAGCTTCCCTAGCCAGTTTCCGGTGCTCCTCACATAAAATATATTCCTGTTCTTTTTTCTGATCTGCATCTTTATATGGATTCTCAAAGAGTCCCAGCTTATTTTTAAGCCGCAGAATACGAAGACATGCCTCATCTATAAGTTCTTCTTTTATTTTTCCATCCCTGACCATCTGACACAGATTTTCACAGTAAATGCCTGTCATCATGTCAATATCTACGCCTGCTTCCACTGCACGCACTGCTGCTTCTTCTCTGTCTGCACAATATCCGTGATAAATGGTCTCCTCGATGGCTGCCCAGTCTGATATAAGTACACCATCGAACTTCATCTGCTCTCTCAAAATGTCCCGCATCAACTTTTTATTTCCGGTTGCCGGGATTCCATTGACTGTATTAAAAGATGTCATAACCAGAGCTGCACCTGCATCTATTCCCGCCTGATACGATGGCAGATAGAACTCTCTAAATGTATGTTCTGAAAGTTCTACCGTATTATAATCTCTCCCTGCTGTCGGTGCACCATATCCTGCAAAATGTTTGACACATGCTGCGATTGCATAATTATCTTTTAAGCTGTTTCCCTGAAATCCGCGCACCATTGCTGCACAGAACAAACTGTTCAGGTAAGGATCTTCTCCTGTTGATTCCATGACACGTCCCCACCTTGCATCTCTGACCAGATCTGTCATAGGGGCAAATGTCACATGGAGACCACTGACCGAAGCCTCCTTTGCTGCCACAGATGCACACTGTTCTGACAATTCCGGTTCAAAGGAAGCTCCCTGCGCAAGCGGAATTGGAAACACTGTCTTATAACCATTTATGACATCTAACATAAACAGTAATGGAATATGGTGCGGATGCTTTTCCATATAGTTTTTTTGTATACTTTTCAGGGTTTCAGCGCCCATGGATCCGATGACTGATCCTGCAAGATTTACATTGTCTTCTGTAAATCCCTTATCCTCCATAGGACCTGTGACAACGATCTCCCCATTAAAAAATCCTCCTGTCACCTGGCTCATCTGATTTACTTTTTCTTCCAGTGACATATCCCGCAAGAGTTCTATTAATTTCTGTTCTGTCATATGCGTACTCCCTCTCCAAATTTTCTTCTATATTCCAGCGGCGTCAAGCCTGTATTTTCCTTAAACATTTTTGTAAAATAGGAAAAATTACTATATCCAATATGTAATGAAACTGTATTGATTGGAAGACTGCTGCCACATAAAAGTTTTTTTGCTTCGTCTACCCTTTTCTGCAATATATAATTGCTTATAGATACTCCCTTTTCTTTTTTGAACATCCGAGACATATAGTCTGTATTCAAATAGACTAACTCTGCCAGTTCATCTCTGTGTATCTCTTCCCTGAAATGACTGTCAATATAGGTACATATCTGATCTGCAACAGAGTCTTCTTTTGTAATATATAATTTATATCCAACCGCTTTCCGTATCAGATTTTCTACATACTCCATCATTTCGTTAAATCCATTTACAGCGCCAAGCATGTAATTCTCACTCTCTTTATCTGAAAAAAGTGCATTGGCATAAATCCCCATCTCTGACAGCCATACATACACCATCTGTGTAACGTCCGTCCTTAATGACAGCAAAAACTGCCGTGTGATCATCTCATTCTTCCTGACTGTCTCCAGATAACTGCGTATGCTTGCTATGACTGCTTCCACTTCCTCCCCTGCCAAAAGGGTTTTCCATGTATCCAGCTCCGCATTTTTATAGACTGTTCCACTTGGTTGGAACTCATACAGATATATAACCTCGTTCCATACCGACAGACTGCTTTCGCGCATCTTCCGCAAATCGTCAGCCTGTGCAGTCACTTCAGAAAATCCACTCCAATTTCCCGCTCCACACCAAAAATAGGAATGTACATGATCTGTCATCCATTGCACAAAATGATTGAGCAGATCTTTTTCCCTTATTTTTTCTCCTTCTTCCGGCATTTTATCCGTTGACAGAACCACCCAGTATCGACATTCGTTTTCACAAAATACGGTGTCCACTCTGGCATAAAAGGAATGAAATAACTCCGTCAACACATTTTGCATGACAAATTCGATGGTGGAAGGGTCCCACTTTTGTGTCTCTTCCGCTTTATGATCCATATAAAAGCAGATCAGTTTAAAATATATCAATCCATCCTGATACAGATCCATCCTTTTTGCAGATTCGCAGAACTGGTTTTGTGTCATGTTACCGCTCAATAAATTTCTCCAGATATCCTTTTGCAGGATTATCCGGTCTTTTTCCCACTGCTCACTCGCTTCTGTAAGTTTTTCGATATGTTTTTCCTGAAGCACTGCCTGTTCTGCTTTTTTTAATGCTTCCTCCAGTTTTTCAAAATCAATTGGCTTTAGCAGATATTCAACGCTTTCCAGCTGTATCGCACGTCTTGCATAGTCAAATTCCGCATAACTGGTCAGAAAAATAACCTGTATCCTGAAATTCTGCTCCCTCACCCATTGCACCAGATCAAATCCTGTTGCAGCAGGCATCACAATATCACTGATAATAATGTCCATTTTAACAGCTGTTATAATTTCCTGCGCCTGTTTCATTGTAAATGCTGTATAAATCTCAGTAATACCTGTCCGCTCCCAGCAGATATTTTTCTTTATACTTTCAATCACATAACGTTCATCATCCACCAGCAATAATTTCATTCCTGTGTATCGCTCCTTCCGATTTTATATGGAACATGAATATCCACAACGGCACCACCTAATGGACTATTGCTGAAATGGATCTCTCCCTGATCCCCATAATAATACTGAAACCGCCTCATACAGTTCCAAATACCGATATGTTTTCCATTGTCAGAAATGTTTTGTCCATTTTGTAGTTTACATAATATTTCGTCCGGAAATCCCTTTCCCGTATCCGAGATAAAAATATTAACGTATTTTTCATCGTCCCTGTCCTCAGGATATACCGTAACTGAGATCAGCATTTTTTCATCTGCCATCAATGCCTGTTTTGCAGCATTTTCAACATAAACCTGTATTAAGAATGGAAATATCTCCGCATCTGCCACTTCATCATGAACTTCAATATAATAGGTAAACTTATCCGGATACCTCAGCAGCAGGATTTTTAAATAATCTTCACAATGCTTTGATTCCGCTAAAACCGGAACTCTGTCCGTTGTATTCCGAAAAATATATGAAAGATAATCCGAAGTGATTTTTGTCATTGCCCTTGCGTGTTCATAATCGCCAAAGTCGATCATGCTGTAAATAAAGTTCAGGCAATTCAAATAAAAATGCGGCCGGATCTGCATTTTCAGATAATCCATCTCAATTTTCTGTTTCTCTAATTCCCGTTCATATAGCGTGATCTTCAATTTGCGGATCTGATGGATCATTGTACGGAATTTTCCATCAATCTGCTCTAATTCAAGCAGATTTCCTTCCGTCATATTCAGCATATATCCACCCTCATCATATTGCTGAAGGTTTTGTGTGAACACTTTAAGCGGTTTCATAATATTGGAATACACATGAAATAGCGATATCCCACTCATAATAAGAATCATAAAGATCAATACTGTCATTCCGAGCAGACTTCCCGCCATCAGGCTTAAGACACCGCCTAAAGAAATCCCGATCCTGATCTCAAAGGGTGCTCTGGATAATCCCTGACGGATCGTATAAGTATTTTTGGTATTCATACTTTGCGGCTCTGATATGATTCCGCTCTGGTCTAACATACCTATACAGACCTCATCCTGATCGACAAGGCTTACATATCCATGCTTTCCCAACGAAAGCTTTGAGAATGGTTCTAAGATACTTTTTACATTTACAATGCATCCTAAGGCAATTCCATTTTTTTGTGCAATTTTGCAGATATATACCTCATCATCACACTCCAAAACATCCCACTTCCGCTTCACTGCATATGCCTTTTCATCTAATTTGTCTATCTGCTCACGGATAGACGCTGCAATCTCGGGTGACATTGTGTAATTTCCATCAGAAGACAGGGAAAGCTGATATAATTTATCCGTATCGTTTGTATATAAAAAAATCCTGTATTCCGTTCCATATTCCCATGCTGAAGAAAAATATTCTTCTCTGAGTTTTCCGATCGCATACTCCGAATAATCCCCATTCTTCATCAGATTTACATTTCCCCAGAACGTGGAATTTGTCTCATTGGTATCCATGATCGCAGAAAAAAGATTCCGGCTGATCCTCAAAAAACGATTGTCAAGCTCCTGCGCATACAACTGTGCCATCTGGCTCATCTGTTCGTAAATCTGCCCACTTGTTTTGTTTAAAACATAAGTGCATCCTCCCAGAATAATTACCAGAATGACTGTCATTAAAATTAATATTTGCTTACTCTGTTGTGCTAAAGATTTCTTTTTTCGTCTTTTTAAATTCATCTTTTTTCCAAACGCCATGATATTCCTTTAACCTTTTACTGCCCCTAGCGTAATACCCTCTGCGAAATATTTCTGTAAAAACGGATAAATGATAAATAATGGAAGCATTGCTATAAAAGCAATTGCCATCCTTATGGACGTTGTCGGAAGTTTTGCAACTTCTGCCCCTATATTTCCGGCAACCTTACCGCTTGCAAGATACTGGATATCAGTGATCATCTGATTCAAAAGATTCTGGATACTATATAATTTCTGTCCCTGATTTCCTGATAAATAGTATAAACCATTTGTCCAGTCGTTCCAATATGCCAGTGCCGAAAATAATCCCATGGTTACAAGGATAGGTTTACCAAGTGGAAACGTAATTTGAAAAAAGATTTTTGTATGTCCTGCGCCATCAATTTTTGCCGCTTCATACAATGCTTCCGGAATACTTGTCATAAAATAGCTCCGTATCATCAGCACATTGTTCGCACTCAGCAACAAATTAGGAATTATCAGTGCCCATATTGTATTTTTTATATGAAAATAATTTACATACATCAGATATGTAGGTACTAAACCGCCATTAAATAACATTGTAAAAAATACAAAAAAAGTAATCTGCCTTCTATAAGGCAATGTCTTCACAGACAGCGGATATGCCAGTAATGCTGAAAACATCAGATTAAAAAAGGTACCTACTACCGTAATAAGAATTGTAACGCCATACGCACGGAGTATTTTCTCTCCCTGTCTGATAATATACTGATATGCATAAAAGCTTATTTTTTCCGGGAAAAAGGAATATCCATTCCGGATCAACACTGTTTCATCCGTGATGGATGAAATAAATACCAGCAAAAATGGTAAAATAATAGTCAATGTCATCACGATCAGTATCAGATTGATCCAAAACTGGTATCTCTTTGTTTTTTTTGAATTTGTCATAATGGACTCTCCTCCTAAAACAATGCTCTGTCTTTATCTACACGTCTAACGATCCAGTTACTTAACATGACAATGACAAAACCTACTAATGACTGGTATACACCCGCTGCGGATGACATACTGATATTTCCCTGTTCGATCAATGCACGATATACATACGTATCAATTACGTTTGTTGTTGGGAACAACACACCGGAGTTCATCGGAACCTGATAAAATAATCCAAAATCAGAATAGAAGATTCTTCCAATGCTCAATAATAACAGCGTAATGATTGTCGGTACCAGGCATGGCAATGTGATTTTTGTGATTTCCTGCCACTTTGTGGCTCCATCCAGTCTTGCTGCCTCATAATAAGTCGGATCAATACCGATCAGCGATGCAATATAAATCAGACATCCGTATCCCACTCCTTTCCAGCAGTTTGCAATGATAAGAATCGCCGGCCAGTATTTTGGTTTCTGATACCACTGGATCGGATCTATATGCAGTAATGGCAGGATCGTATTGTTTACAAGACCATTTTCGGCACTTAAAAGTGCATACACAATATAGCTTAAAATGACCATCGACATCAAAAATGGCAATAATATAGCACTCTGGTATATTTTTTTCATTTTTGTGTTCTTAACTTCACAGATTAAAATTGCGATTGCAATTCCAACGACCATATTGACAAGAATAAACGCTATATTATATAGCAATGTATTTCTTGTAATAATCCAGGCATCTTTTGACGAGAACAAAAATTTAAAATTATCCAGTCCTGCCCACGGGCTTGCCAAAATTCCTTTTGAAAAATTCAACTTTTTGAAAGCAAGTATAATACCTGTCATCGGAAGATAATTATTGATCAGCAGATATAATAATCCCGGAAGCATCATCAGATAGAGCGGCAGATATTCCTTAACTTTGTTCTTTTTCTTCTTCATAAGTTTCTCCTTTTATGAAAAAAGTCCCACGCTGTATCTGTGGGACTTTCCTTCTGAACCTGATTATTTTGCTGCAAGAAAAGCATCTAACTGTTCCTGTTTTGCCTGGATCACTTCATTGATTCCCGCATCATCTAATGCTTCTAACAATTCCGGAATAAGTTCATCTGGATCTCCGGAACCGCTGTAAAGTGCTCCGCTGTATTGTTTTACAATATTGGAAAGAGCTGCGATCTCACTTGAACAATTACTGCTGTCAAATAAAAATCCTACTGCTTTGGAGCTCTTTGCAGAACCGTTAAATTCTTCCATTTTTTCCCATAATTGCGGATCGGAACCAGTCCATTTATAAGCAATAAACTGATTTGGCAATTCCCATCCAAGGTTTAAGTTATAGCCTGCATTATCAGAAGTGATTCCTTCCGGGAAATTGATAATGCCATTATCAGCATCTTCTATCACATAGTCTTTATCCTGTTCACCCCAGTTTAAAAGATTCATGATCTCTGAACTTCCGTAGATATAATCCAGTACTTCCATTGTTTTCTCCGGATTTTCTGAATTCTGGGCAATTGAGAATGTAACACCATTATAGGATGAGCTATTTATGATCGGTTCGTTATAAAATGGCACGATCTCAAAATCATAGCCGGTGGAGCTTTCAAATTCTACCGGTGTTCCAGGATGATAAGAAAAAAACAGTGAAAATAAATTTCCAGCCTTGCATACTGTTCTCCAGTTCTCTGTGTTAGTTCCTGCATCCTGGCTGATATATCCCTTCTGATACCAGTTATGCAGCATGGTAGTTGTATCTTTAAACCAGTCCGTCGCAAAGAAGTTTTCTAATTTTGTGCTGTTCGTCTGATCCATGAGTACACCAAGATAATTGTTATCTGACAGAGTATCTCCACGGAATAATCTTGTAGCCGGTGCATCATTCTCACTGCTCGAATATAACATTGTCATATCCGGCTCTCCCGCTTTTACTGTCTCAAAAACACTTTCCAGATCTTTTGGTTCTTTAATCTGTGTTGTATCAATATTGTACTTTTCCACCAGATCTTTTCTCATAAATATGGCAGGAATACTTCCTCGTTCAATCTGATTTGGCACGCCATATACAAAGCCTTCGACCTGATTGATCTTAGCTATATCCTCTCCATAAATCTGTTTGATATTTGTTCCATATTTATCAATCAGTTCAGACATGTCTACAATCTGTCCTGCATTCATATACTGCACTGCATTGGTTGCCTGGGTATAAAAGACATCAATTTTTTCATCCCCTGATAACATAAGCTGTAACTGCTGGCTTGCACTTGCCCACGGCAGCACAACAATATCAAGATTCGCATTAAGTTCCGGTTCAAGAATCTCATTGATTTTTTGTTCGATTCTTTCTTCATCCGGCTGTGTGCTTCCATTCAGAACCATGGTAACTGTATATGGTTCATCCCCATTACCGTTATTTTTAGCTGAATCCTTTGATCCTCCTGCTTCTGAATTTCCGCATGCTGTCATGGACACAACCATAGACAAAGTAAGCATAGCTGCTAGAATTCTTTTTTTCATACATTTTCTCCTCTCTGTGACAGGTTAATATAAATCCACCTCTCTTCTGGTGTATCTTTATATTAATCATTTTCTTTCATCATCTCTATAACTGAACTGACTCGTCAATATCACTCTTTTGACACTTTTTAACAAAATAACTCTAAAATGGAAGATACTTAAGATATCCTCCTATCCAATGCTATTTTTTCGGCTACCATCTCTACATGTACGTGGCATCCGATTCTCACAGCAACCTTCCCATATTTCCGCTTTTGGAACGGGCTTCCCGGCATGACATGCTTTCGTTTCTACATTCCTTTTTCACGATGAAAGCATATCTTCCTGAATTCCGGATTGAAAAACTCCTTCTGGATTCCGCCCATGATGCTTATGCTGTCTATGAATACTGTTGTCGGGAAAAGATCACGCCTTTTATCGACTTGAACCCCGGTCATACCGGACACTTCACTTATAAGAATGATTTCACAATCGACGATGATGGCGTTCCTGTCTGTAAGTTGGGCTTACGCATGCATAAAGATGGTTATGAAGCTGCTAAACACCGGGCGAAATACCGGTGTCCAAAGGCTAACCGGAAACGTGGCTGTTTCTGTGAACATCCCTGTTCGCCAGCAAAATACGGCAGAACCGTGCACATCTTTACCGAGGATAATCCAAGTCTGTTTAACATACCGCCAAGAGACTCAAAAGCATGGGAAAAGGAATACAATCGAAGAACTTCCGTGGAACGCTCTAATAAGCGTGAGAAAGAAGACTATAAATTAGAAGACGGCAGGCACCGATCGACTAAGATGTGGTACTGCCGCCTCTATGGCATCATGATGCTACAACATCTTGATGCCTGGGAAATGCCATCTGTTGAGGCATTTCAAAAATCATTATTAGGATTTACCGCCTAATTAATGATATCTTAAGCGATTCCATAAGATTTTTCAAGGCATAGTACCCGCTATGTTCAATTTCCCGTCGATGTAATCCTGATACATTTCCACGAGTCCGGACATGCAGCCATCACAGGCTGCATCAATGTTTCCCAGTGATTCCGCCACGATCTTCTCGCGTTCTTCTTTTGTTGTCTCTGAAATTAAATAACCCATTGCATTTCTCTCCTTTTCTTCAAATGCTGTGTTTACTATTACACTTGATTTCATTCCATATTTGATTTCAGTTCGTATTTTGTTTACCTCATATTTTCCTCGTTATTCCTGATTGCCGTCCAGAGGTTGCTCTTTACTTTTTCAAGACCTGCAGACAGTATCTCAAGTTCATCTTCACTCATTCCGCTTTTCATTATACCATCTGTCATCTCAAATATCTCAATAACTTTATCCGCCATCTCACATCCTTTTTCCGTGAGTGCAGTATCAGCTTTGCCAGGTAAAGCTCACTCCGGAGATTCCATTGATCATACATTCATTTTATACCAAGAGCCCGACTTTTTCGAAGCCGGGCTCTTAAATTTCTTCACATAAATGCTGTGTCATAACCGATGACATTCTATTTAGAGTATCATGAAAAATCTCAGACTTATGCAGATCATTTTTTCAATACAAATGAAGCTTTATTACCTGTCAAACTGTCTTTTCCGATAAATATTTCAAATTCTCCTGCCTCGCTCGCATAGATTCCATCCTCTGTCAAAAAACGCAGTTCCTGTTCTGTTATGGTAAAGACTACCTTTTTTTCCTCTCCAGGCAAAAGCGTAACCTTCTTAAAATCTTTCAATTCTTTGACCGGACGCACTACAGAAGCCGCAATATCATGGATATAAAGCTGCAGGGTTTCTGTTCCCGTGCAGTTTCCTGTATTTTTTACAGTCACCTCCGCTTCAATCTGTCCCGATGTATCCATCCATGTCCGATCTAAATGAATATCTGATACCTCAAATGTTGTGTAACTTAGGCCATATCCAAATGGATACAATGGCTCATTTGGAATATCCAGATATTTCGAGCGGAATCTGTCTTTATCTTTTCCTTCTACATGTGGGCGTCCTGTTGAATATTCATTATAATGTACCGGTACCTGTCCTACACAGTATGGAAAACTCATCGGCAGTTTTCCACTTGGAGAAACTTCGCCAAATAAGATATTTGCCAGTGCTTTTCCACCCTGTGAACCCGGATACCATGCCTGAATGACTGCTTCTGCTTTTTCTTCTGCTTCGGAAAGATTCATGGCACTTCCGGTAAAGTTGCATACAATTACTTTTTTACCGGTTTCTAATACTGCATGCATCAGTCTCTGCTGACTCTTTGGAAATTCAAGACCCTCTTTATCTCCGGACGCATAAGCATTTCCGGTATCTCCCTCTTCTCCCTCAAGTGATTCATCCAAACCAATACATAATACAACCACGTCACTATGTTCTGCTACGCTGAGTGCTTCTGCAACTCTGTCATCTTCCTGTGCAAGCGCTTCTTCTTTATCCAGAAATAAATGACTTCCTTTTGCATACATGACTCTTACATCATCGCCGACATAGTCCTGAATACCTTCAAGTACTGTAATATAACGGGAAGCTGTTCCATGATAATTTCCATCCAGAGAGCTTCTGTTATCTGCATTTGGTCCGATAACACCAATAATCTTAAGTTCTTCTTTTTTGAGCGGTAAGATTCCATTATTCTTAAGAAGAACAATGCTTTCTTCTGCTGCTTTTCTGGAAAGTTCCAGATGTTCTTTGGATTCTACTGCTGTATACGGAATCTTATCAAATTCAGTCTCGTCGAACATTCCAAGCAGAAATCTTGTAGTAAAGAGACGGATTGCAGCCTCTTTTACTTTTTCTTTTGTGGTCAGTCTTTTATTTAATGCTTCTTTTAAACACAGATAAGTACAGCCACAATTTAAGTCACAGCCTTTATTTAATGCCAGTGCTGAAGATTCTACACCGTTTTTGGTTACCATATGGTGTTCATGGAAATCACGGACTGCCCAGCAGTCTGACACATAATGACCTTCAAACTTCCAGTCTTCACGAAGAATGTGTTCCATCAGTTCTTCACTTGCACAGCACGGTTCTCCGTTTGTACGGTTGTAAGCTCCCATCACTGCTTCTACATCCGCTTCTTTTACGCAGGCTTCAAAAGCTGGAAGATAGGTTTCATACATATCTTTCTTGTTTGCTTTTGCATCGAAAGAATGACGAAGTGCTTCCGGTCCGGAGTGAACTGCAAAATGTTTTGCACATCCTGCTGTCTTTAAATATTCTCCATCACCCTGCAGTCCTTCGATAAATGGAACTGCAAGTCTGGATGTTAAAGTCGGGTCTTCCCCGTAAGTTTCATGTCCTCTTCCCCATCTTGGGTCACGGAAGATATTTACATTTGGAGACCATAAAGTAAGCCCTTTGTAAATGTCTCTGTCTCCATGCTTTATAGACTCATTATATTTTGCACGTGCTTCTTCTGAAATAACAGAAGCCTCTGCCTTCATTAAATCTGTATCCCACGCTGCCGCCATTGCGATTGCCTGTGGGAATACGGTTGCTGTACCGGCTCTTGCTACTCCGTGAAGTCCTTCATTCCACCAGTTATATGCAGGAATTCCAAGTCTTTCAATTGCCGGAGCATCGAATTTTAACTGACTTGCCATCTCATCTACTGTCATCTGTGAAACCAGTGCTTCTGCCCGTTCTCTTGCTTTTTTTCTGTCTCTCATCTTTTTCCTCAATTCCTCTCTTTATTTATCAGCAGACTATTTTATTAGCAGACTTTAATTACACCTTTTACGATATCTGCTTTATTCTTTACGCAGGAATCCAGTGCATTCTGAATATCATCTAACTCAAAGTAGTCTGTTACGATATCTTTGATATTGATTTTTCCGGAAGCAACTGCATCGATTGCCATCGGATAAATATTTCTGTAACGGAATACAGTTTTAAATGTCAGTTCTTTGTCAAGTGCCATACCGATTGGCAGTGTCATTTCACCGCTTGCACTGTATCCGACAAATACGATAGTTGCGCCTTTATTTGCACCTTTTATTAACTGGGAAGCTGTAATCTGAGAACCTGCGGTTTCGATTCCGAGGTCAAATCCTCTTCCACCTGTCAGTTCCATAATACGGGCAACCGTATCTTCTTCTTTTCCGTTGATAACTGCTGTTGCTCCAAGTTCCAATGCTTTCTGCAGACGTTTTTCCATAATATCAACTACAATTACATTAGATACACCCATTGCTTTCAAAGAAAGCAGAGTTACAAGACCGATGCATCCTGCACCTGTCACAACTGCTGTCTGTCCAAGATGAGCACCTCCCTGATTTGCGGCATGCATACCAACTGCTAATGGCTCAATTAATGCACCTTCCATTGTGCTTACGTTTTCCGGCAGTTTAAAGCAAAGGTCAGCTTCATGTGCAACATACTCCTGGAATACACCGTCTACCGGCGGAGTTGCGAAGAATACAACGTCTTTACACAGATTGTATTTACCCTGTTTGCAGAATTCGCATTTTCCACAGGTTTTTCCTGGCTCTAAGGCAACTCTGTCACCAACTTTTAAGTGTTTTACATTTTCGCCAACTTCCACAACAGTACCACCTGCTTCATGTCCCAGTACGAAAGGAGTTTCTACGATGAAATCTCCGATTCTTCCTGATTCATAGTAATGTAAGTCAGAACCACAGATTCCTACATATTCTACTTTTACAAGTACTTCATCACTCTTCGGTGTCGGAACTTCACGTTCCTGAATTTCTACTTTCTGTAAATCTGTCATTACTGCTGTCTTCATTTTCATTTTGACTGCCATTGTTTAATTCCTCACTTTCTTTTTTCTGTATTCGATTTTATAAGTACCTGATTTATTTCTCTGCAGGTGTTACCCTGATGCATTCTTTTTCTCCAA
>OGQZ01000867.1_pt1 | contig 24777 bp, 17 predicted proteins | sample 1553321 | NCBI WGS metagenome assembly OGQZ01 (sample SAMEA2579958, study PRJEB22360) | human gut metagenome | reverse complement strand
AAAGGAAGTTTACGCCGCTCACGATATTCTCAAGGCTCTTGATATTGAGAAAGACGGAGTTCAATTTGTTTCGTGTCCGACTTGCGGAAGAACAAGAATTGACCTTGTGAAGATTGCAAACGAGGTTGAAGATAAGCTCAGAAACTGCAAAAAGAATATCAAAGTAGCGGTAATGGGTTGCGTTGTAAACGGTCCCGGAGAGGCAAGAGAAGCTGATATCGGCATCGCAGGCGGTGACGGTTGCGGTCTTGTATTCAAAAAAGGCGAAATTCTTCGCAAAGTTCCGGAAGATAAACTCGTTGACGCACTTTTGGAAGAAGTAGAAAAATTATAACTCTATCAGCAGTCAAAATACATTTGCTGTAATATGACAGAAGGACATATATGAAAACATTAGGAGAAGTCTTTGACTCCCAATTCGGCATTAAACTGTCGCAACAGATTTCACAGGGAGAACTGACACAACTTAATATTAACAAACAAGCCCGTTTGATTACTTTAGCAGTAAAATTCAACGGGCTCGTTGAGCGTAATACGCTTTTTGACACGGAAAAGCTGATTACCAAGACACTTGCGTACCATACTGTAATCAAACCGCATTTTCCGACAGAGTTGTTTTCTGCTGATTATTTTCCTCAGCTATACGCAGCCGTAAGGCGAGATATTCCGAGTATTAACGGAACTCTCAACAATGCTGAGGTTAGGTTTGAAAACAATACGCTTACGATAAATCTTCTTAACGGCGGAAAAACTCTCCTTGACAGTAAAGGCTTTGACAAAGCACTTATAAAGCTCATTTCGGAAGAATTCAATCTTTGCATTTCCGTTAATTATACCGGAACCTTTGAGGTTGAAGAAAACAGCGAAGAATACAAAGCCGCTATTCAGGATGCTCAGGAGAAAATCAACCGAGAAAATCTTCAGAAAGCCGCTGAATTCTATCAGGAAGAGGTTGAAACAGCAGAAAAAAGAGAAGAAAAACACGCTGAAAACACTGCTGTTGAAATTGAAGTCCGTGAGGGCAAGTTTGCAACACCGCAGATTATTCAGTCCTCAATCCGTCCGTTATACGGTCGTTCAATCAGGGGAAAAATGATTCCCATTTCTTCCATCTCAGGTGATTCGGGAAGAATTGTGGTGTGGGGCGATGTATTTGATATTGAAAAGAAAGTCACTAAAAGCGGTGACAAAAATATTTTCACTATCGACATAACCGATTATACCGGTTCAACAACAGCTAAAGTATTCAATTCAATCAAGGAATCAGCCGTAATTGATAATATCAAAAAAGGCGATACAATCGTTGTTCAGGGTGATGTTGAGTACGATAAATATGCAGGCGAACTTGTTGTAAATGCCCGTTCAATCGGTACGGCTCAAAAAGTAAAAGTAGTTGATAATGCCGAGAAAAAGCGTGTTGAACTCCATATGCATACAAATATGTCGCAGATGGATGCCGTAACATCGGCAGGTGACCTTGTAAACCGTGCTTATCAGTGGGGACACAAAGCCGTTGCAATTACTGACCACGGTGTCGCACAGGCTTTTCCCGACGCAATGAAAGCCGCAGATAAAATCAACAAAGACGAAGAAAAAATTAAAATCATCTACGGTGTTGAGGCATACTTTATGGATGACCTTGTAGAGTCTGTAAAAGGTGATGCCGACACAGGTTTTGACGGCACATTCATCTGCTTTGATATAGAAACAACAGGCCTTTCAGCCGCCCGTGACAAGATTACCGAAATCGGCGCAGTCAAGGTTGAAAACGGTGTCATCACCGATACTTTTTCAACCTTTGCAAATCCCGAAATGCCGATTCCGCAGAAAATCACTCAGCTTACAGGCATTACCGATGATATGGTAAAGGATGCTCCGTCACAGAGCGAGGCGGTCGGTGCATTTCTTGAATTTGCCGGTGACAATGTGCTTGTTGCTCACAATGCTCCCTTTGATACATCCTTCATAGCAAAAGCCTGTGAAGATATGGGCAGGGAATATAACTACACTTCAATCGACACGGTTGCAATTTCAAGAGCGATTCTTACAGATATCAAGAACTGCAAGCTTGATACGGTTGCAAAATTTTTAAGGCTCGGCGACTTCAATCACCACAGAGCAACCGATGATGCCGAAATGCTTGCGAGAATTTTTATAAATCTCTGTCAGCGACTTACAGATGATTACGGTATAACAAAAACAAACGACATTAATACAAAGATAGCAGGCGGAGATTTTAAAAAGCTTCCGACCTATCATCAGATTATTCTTGTAAAGAATAAAACAGGTCTTAAAAATCTTTACAGACTTATTTCTTACAGTCATCTTAATTATTTCTATAAAAAGCCGAGAATTCCGAAAAGCGAGCTTGTGAAGTACAGAGAGGGACTCATAATCGGCTCAGCTTGTTGTGCAGGTCAGCTTTATATGGCAATTCTCGAAGGCAAGCCGTGGGGCGAACTCAAACAGATTGCGTCATTCTATGATTATCTTGAAATTCAGCCTGCAGGCAATAACAGCTTTATGATTCGTGACGGCAGATTTAATTCTGTTGACGAACTTCATGAAATTGACCGTACAATAATTAAGCTTGCAAAAGAACTCGGCAAGCCTGTATGCGCAACCTGCGATGTTCACTTTATGGATCCGACAGATTCCGAATTCAGAAAAATTCTTATGGCAGGTCAGGGATTTAAAGATGCCGAACAGCAAGCTCCGCTTTATTTCAGAACAACCGCTGAAATGCTCAAGGAATTTGAATGGCTCGGCAAGGATAAAGCCTATGAGTATGTAGTAGAAAATCCCAATAAAATCGCCGATATGTGCGAATATATCAGACCTATTCCAAAGGGTACATTCCCGCCTAACATTGAGGGCGCACAGGAACAGCTTATTGACATTACATGGAAAAGAGCAAAAGAGAAATACGGTGATCCATTGCCTGAAATCGTAAAGGCAAGACTTGACAAGGAACTTAATTCAATCACAACCTACGGATTCTCGGTGCTTTATATGACTGCGCAAAAGCTTGTTGCAGACAGTGAGGCACACGGATATCTTGTCGGTTCACGAGGATCGGTAGGTTCGTCTTTCGTAGCTACTATGTCCGGTATTTCGGAGGTTAATCCGCTTTGTCCGCACTATGTATGTCCAAACTGCAAACACAGCGAGTTCATAACAGACGGCAGTTACGGCTCAGGCTTTGATATGCCGCCAAAAAACTGTCCCGAATGCGGCACTCTTATGGATCAGGACGGTCACGAAATTCCGTTTGAAACATTTCTTGGCTTTAAAGGCGACAAAGTGCCTGATATCGACCTTAACTTCAGCGGTGAGTATCAGTCAAAATCTCACCGTTACACGGAAGAGCTCTTCGGTAAGAATAATGTGTTCAAAGCGGGAACAATTTCTACCGTAGCCGAAAAAACAGCACTCGGCTTCGTTAAGAAGTTTGCACAGGAGCGAGGTCTTGTAATGCACAAGGCTGAGGAAAAGCGTCTTGCAATCGGTTGTACGGGTGTTAAGAGAACCACAGGTCAGCACCCCGGCGGTATGGTTGTTGTGCCGAGAACAAACGATGTTTACGATTTCTGCCCTGTTCAGCATCCTGCAAATGATGTGAACTCAGATAACATTACAACCCACTTCGACTTCCATTCAATTCATGATACAATCACAAAACTTGATGAGCTTGGACACGATGTTCCGACAATCTATCATTATCTTGAGCTCTACACAGGTATCCCCGTAATGAAGGTTTCAATGAGCGATCCCGAGGTTATGTCGCTGTTTACTTCTCCGAAAGCACTCGGAGTTACTGAGGAGGATATCGACTCAAAAACCGGTACATTCAGCCTTCCTGAATGCGGTACTGCCTTCGTAAGAGGAATGCTCATTGAGGCACAGCCCAAAACCTTTACCGACCTTTTGCAGATTGCAGGCCTTTCGCACGGTACCGATGTATGGCTCGGAAACGCTCAGGAACTTATTCATAACGGAACCTGTACAATTTCGGAAGTAATCGGTACTCGTGACTCGATTATGACTTATCTTATGCACAAAGGTCTTGAACCGGGCATGGCATTCAAAATAATGGAGATTGTCCGTAAAGGTAACGCAACAAAACTTCTTACGGAAGAACACTTCAAGGCTATGCGTGAACACAATGTTCCCGAATGGTATATTGATTCATGTATGAAAATTAAGTATATGTTCCCGAAAGCCCATGCCGCAGCCTATATGATTGCAACGCTCAGACTCGGTTGGTACAAGGTTCACAAGCCCGTTGAATATTATGCGGCATACTTTACCGTACGAAGTGAAAATCTTGACGGTGCAATTGCCATGCAGGGACATCAGGCTGTCCGTGACAAGATGAACAACATAAAACAAAAACAGAGTGTTCACGAAGCCACAGCAAAGGATGAAGCAGAGTTCCAGACCTTGCAGATTGTCAACGAAATGATGGCAAGAAAAATTGAATTTCTTCCTGTGGATATCTACAAATCCGAGGCTAAAATGTTCAAGGTAGAGGACGGAAAAATCAGACTTCCGTTTTCATCCTTACCCGGTGTAGGCGGCGCCGCCGCAGATTCACTCGCAGAAACGGGTAAGCACACAGAATATCTTTCAATTGAAGATATGCAGATAAAAACAAAGGTTACTAAGGCTGTTATTGAAACACTGAAAGATGTCGGAGTTCTCAAGGATTTGCCTGAAAGCTCACAGATGTCATTATTTTAAGGAGTTGTCTAAATGAAAAAACTGCTTTCGCTAAAAACTTTGCTGATTTGCATTTCATTTACAGTATTTCTTTTACTTGTAAAAGATAATATGAATGTTGTGTGGTCGGCAATCGGTTGGATAACAGGCATAATCACTCCGTTTGCAATCGGATTCCTTTTTGCTTACATCCTTAACTATCCGTACAAATTTTTCTACTCCAAAGTTTTCGGCAGAATGGGGCGAAAGCGAAAATTCCTTACTAACTTCAGAAAACCCCTTGCACTTATTATAACCTATGCAATTGTAGTAGCAATTTTTGTTGTTATAATCTCAATTGTAGTTCCGCAGATTGCAGCCAGCCTGTTCAGTCTTATTAACAGCCTGCCGCAGTATGCAGGCGTACTTTCTGACATGACAAAAACAGTGGTGCATTGGATTAACCATACATTCAGTATGGAAATTGACGCAAGTGAAGTAATAAACAACTTCTTCAAGTATATTACAAACTTTATTTCGGCAGGCAATATCACCAGTTTTCTCGGTAACTCTACAAATGCCGTATTCAGCGCAATTATGTCTACGTGTAACGGTGTGTATAACTTCCTGCTCGGAATCGTTATTTCAGTTTACTTCCTTGCCGCAAAGGAAACACTTTGCCGTCAGATAAAAAAGCTTGCTGTTGCTTTTATTCCGATAAAGTACCTTCCTAAGATTTATGAAATTGTCGATATTACAGATACAAAATGCGGTCGTTTTCTCGTTGGCGATATCATTGATGCGGCTTTTCTCGGTGTTCTCACATTCATTACAATGTCAATTTGTCAATTACCGTACGCACCGCTTATTGCGGTTCTTATCGGTGTAACGAATATTATTCCGTTCTTTGGACCGTTCATCGGTGCAATTCCGAGTGCTTTTATCCTCTTGCTTATTGATCCTATTTACATGATTATTTTCATAATCATTATAGTTATAATTCAGCAGCTTGACGGCAATCTTTTCAAGCCGAAGATTATCGGCAGTCAGGTTGGTCTTTCAAGCTTCTGGGTATTGTTCAGCGTAATTGTCGGCGGAGGAATGTTCGGTGTGCTCGGTCTTATTCTCGGAACTCCAATCTATGCCGTAATCTATGCTCTTGTCGGCAAGAGAGTTAAAAACAAAATTGACTCAAAGGGAAGAATTGCTCAGGAGGCTCTTGATTTTGAGGTGCTTAACTATACCAAAATTGCCGCAGAGCAGAAAAAACTTCGTGAAGAAAAAGAAATGCAGCAAAGAGAAAAATTTATGAAATTCATCAACCGTAACAAAACAAATGATGAAGACGAATCCTCAGATAATACAAATGAATAATCGTAAAATTTTCGTTTCATCTGAATAGTGTTGACAAATCAAGTTTAGTGTGTTAATATATTACCATATTAACACACTAAAGCGTTGAGAGGTAATTATGAAAAAGAATTTAAAAATGACTCCCGAGGGAACAAAGGACTTTCTGTTCGCTGAATGTTCCGCTATGGATTATATCTGCACAAGCATTGAAAAGGTATTTGTCAAAGGCGGATTTAAACGGGTAATAACTCCTGCTCTTGAATTCTATGATGTGTTCTCAATTCCGTCAAGCGGAATCTCGCAGGAATCAATGTTCAAGACAACCGATAACAAAGGCAGACTTCTTGTTGCCCGTCCTGACTCCACTCTGCCGATTGCAAGAATGGTTTCTACAAGACTTAAAAACAATACACTTCCTGTTCGACTTTACTACAAGCAGGCAGTATATCGCAACAATCCGTCACTTGCAGGAAGAAGAAACGAATTTCTTCAGATGGGTGTTGAACTTCTCGGGGCAAAAGGAAAGAGAGCCGACCTTGAAATTCTTACTTCGGCAATAAAAAGCATTTCAGCCGTTGCCGATGATTTCAGAATTGAACTCGGACACGCCGAAGTATTCAATGCTCTGTCAAAAGAACTAGATATCGATAACGATTACAAAGAAAAAATCAGGGTATCAATCGAAAGTAAAAACTATTCGGCGCTTAACAATCTTCTTGACAAACTCAAGCCTTGTAAGACTGTTTCCGCAATCCGTTCGCTCCCGTCACTTTTCGGCGGTGAAGAAGTGTTTGATGAGGCATATGACATCTGCAAAGGTACAGGTGCCGAAAACGCTCTTGATTATCTCCACTCAATCTATAAAGAACTTTCCGTGCTTGAACTCGGCAACAAGCTTATCATCGACCTCGGACTTGTTCAGAGAAACGATTACTATACGGGAATCGTATTTTCAGGGTATATTAACGGAATCGGTGACGCTGTTATTTCGGGAGGAAGATATGACGATCTTCTCAGCGAATTTGACGCTCCTATGGGTGCGGCAGGCTTTGCGATTGATACAGACGCAATTACAATGAAACATCTTTCCGATGATGATGTAAATTATTCAGATAATCCCGATGTTCTCGTTTTTGCAGAAAACGGACATGAAATGAAGGCTCTCAGATATGTTGACGAGCTTAACGAAAAGGGAATAAATGCACAGTTCAGCGTACTTGAAACTCTTGAAGAAACAGAACAGTTTGCAAAATCAAGAGGAATTGCAAAAGTTGAAAGTATATAATCAAGCTGTCGGAAAGGATTAAATATGAAACCATTAAGAATTGCTCTGACAAAGGGCAGACTTGAAAGGACCACAATTGAACTTCTTGAAAAAATCGGATATAATTGTGATGAAGTAAAAAACAAGGGAAGAAGGCTTATTCTTCCGATCGGCAACAATGATTTTGAAGTTGTGCTTGCGAAAGCCGCAGATGTAATTACATATGTTGAGCACGGTGTGTGTGACCTTGGTGTCGTTGGCAAGGATACAATTCTTGAAAACGGTTCATCTTTTTATGAACTTCTCGACTTAGGATTCGGCAAGTGCCGTTTTGCTCTTGCTACAAAAAAGGACTCCGATTTTTACGGCGGTTACAAAACAAAGACAATTGCGTCAAAGTATCCCAATGTAACCAGAGCATTTTTTGACGATAAAAATATGGATGTAAGAATCATTAAGATTGAGGGTTCTGTTGAACTCGCTCCTCTTGTAGGTCTTGCAGACGGTATTGTAGATATAGTAGAAACAGGTTCAACGCTCAAGGCTAATGGACTTGAAGTAATTGAATGGGTATGTGATATTTCAGCAAGACTTATTGCCAATACGGCAAGTCTTAAACTGCGCAAGGCTGAAATTGAAGAATTGCAGAAGAAACTGGAGGCTGTCACAAAATGATTACAACTGTTGTAGCAGACGGAAAAAACGAATATGAATTTATTGATTTGCTCAAAAAGAGAGCGCAGAATTCAGATAAAAATGTAGTTCCGATTGTTTCGGAAATCATCGAAAATGTTGCAGAAAACGGTGATAAAGCCGTAAAGGAATATACCGTTAAATTTGACGGAAAAGCACCTGAAAAGGTAGAAATCACTTCCGATGAAATCGACAGCCTTATTGAAAAATGTGATAAGGATTATCTCGAAACAATCAAAAAGGCAGCCGCAAATATTGCAGACTTCCATAAAAGACAGGTTCAGCAAAGCTGGCTCACAACAAAGAATAACGGCGTAATGATGGGGCAGAGAATCAGAGGCCTTAAAAGAGTAGGTATCTATGTTCCGGGCGGCACTGCAGCATATCCCTCATCAGTTCTTATGAACGCAGTTCCCGCTAAAATTGCAGGTGTTGAGGAAATTATTATGTGTACACCTCCTCAGAAGGACGGTACACCAAATCCGAATATCATCGCCGCCGCAAAGGTAGCAGGTGTTGACAGAATCTTCCTTATGGGCGGTGCACAGGCAGTGGCCGCTCTTGCATACGGTACAGAATCCGTACCAAAGGTTGATAAAATCGTAGGACCCGGCAACATCTTTGTTGCAACAGCAAAAAAACTTCTTTACGGAACAGTTGACATTGATATGATTGCCGGTCCGAGTGAAATACTCATCATTGCCGATAAATCTGCAAATCCCAAATTTCTTGCCGCAGACCTTATGAGTCAGGCAGAGCATGACAGGCTTGCATCTGCAATTCTGCTTACCGACTGCGAAGAGCTTGCCAAAGAAACTGAAACAGAGCTTGAAAAGCAGATGACTGCTCTTTCAAGAAAAGATATTATCCGTTCATCGGTTGACAATTTCGGTGCAGTTATTGTATGCAGTGATATGTCACAGGCGATTGAATTTGCTAACGAGCTTGCTCCCGAACATCTTGAGGTTTGTTGTGAAAACCCAATGGAGTATGTCGGCAAGCTTGATAATGCCGGCTCTGTATTTCTCGGCAACTACAGTCCCGAACCTCTGGGCGACTATTTTGCCGGTCCTAATCATGTTCTTCCGACAAGCGGCACGGCAAGATTTTTCTCACCTCTTTCGGTAGACAGCTTTGTAAAGAAATCAAGCTTTATTTACTATACGGAAGACGCTTTGAGAAAAGATGCCGAAGATGTAGTTCGCTTTGCAGAAACAGAAGGACTTACAGCACACGCAAATTCAATTAAAGTGCGTTTTGATATGAAATAAGAATGGAAGTTATGCAATGCCTTATGAATTAAACAAAAAAATCCGTGAACTTGAACCGTATGAACCAATCAGCGGTACATATAAAATTCGACTTGATGCAAACGAATGTCCCGAAAATTATCCCGATTTCATCAAAGAAGAAATCAAAAATGCAATTGATACAATTGATTTCAACCGCTATCCCGATCCGCTTGCGGAAAAGGTTGTTACGGCTTTTGCGGATTATTACGGAATCAATCCAAAATATGTAACCGCGGGTAACGGCTCAGATGAACTTATCTTTTTGATTGAAGCCGCATTTATGGAAAAAGGGGACAGGATGCTTTGCGTTGCTCCCGATTTTTCAATGTACAAATTCTATTCATCAATCTGTGAGGTTGAATGTGACACATTTATCAAATCCGACGACCTTTCAATTGATACGGATGCACTTATTGAAAAGGTAAATCGTGACAATATCAAACTTTTACTCTTTTCAAACCCATGCAATCCGACAGGGCAGGGTATGATCGCCGAAGATGCACGCAGACTTGTTACAAGCGTAAATGCACTTGTAATTCTTGACGAAGCATATATGGATTTCTGGGATCAGAGTCTTATAAATGAGGTTGAAAAGTATTCAAATCTCATTATTTTCAGAACCGCATCAAAGGCAGTAGGCTCTGCGGCACTCAGACTCGGTTTTGCCGTTGCAAATGAAACAATTTCAAGAGCTGTAAAAGCGGTAAAATCGCCGTACAATGTGAACACATTTTCTCAGGTTGTCGGCAGTATAATATATAAAAATAAAGATTATCTCAAAAACAGACAAAAAACAATTGTCAGAAACAGAGAAAAGCTGTATAATGACTTATTGGAGTTGTCCGCTCTTTCCGATGATTTTAAGGTTTACAACAGTTGTGCAAACTTTGTTTTTGTTAAAACATCATTCGGCAAAGACTTGTGGAACTATCTAAAGGACAACTCAATTGTAATCCGTTTTATGGGCGATTACATCAGAATTTCCGTTGGCACAGAAGAAGAAAACGAAGAACTGATAAGTTGTATTAAAACTTATTTATCGAGGTGATTATATGCGCAGTGCATATGTTGAGCGTAAAACGAAGGAAACCGACATAAAGCTAAAACTTAATCTTGACGGCGGCGATATTAAAATTGATACAGGCATAGGCTTTTTTGACCATATGCTCAATTCGTTTGCCACTCACGGCAGATTCGGACTTGAGGTTTCGGTAAAAGGCGACCTCTATGTTGACGAACACCACACTGTTGAAGACACAGGTATAGTTCTTGGCAAAGCATTTGCAGAGGCTCTTTCAACCAAAGAGTCAATTGAGAGATTTGGCAGTTTTTATGTTCCTATGGACGAAGCGCTTGCGTTTGCATCGGTTGACATCAGCGGCAGACCTTATCTTGTATTCGACGCTGATTTTCCGCAGGAAAGATGCGGCGGCTACGACTGTTCAATGACAGTAGAATTTATGCGTGCATTTGCATTTAACGCACAAATCACACTTCACCTCAAATCTGTTTACGGTGACAACTCTCACCATATCACAGAGGCTTTGTACAAGGCTTGCGCACACGCACTCCGCCTTGCAGTAAAGCAAAATTCTTCAAATGTACTTCTTTCTACTAAAGGAGTGTTATAATGATTATTTTACCCGCTATTGACATAAAAGACGGCAATTGTGTCCGTCTTTTCAAGGGCGATTATGCAACCGTTCAGAAGGTAGCAGAGTCCCCGTATATTGCTGCTCAGGGCTTTGCTGACGCAGGTGCAGAGTGGATGCATATGGTTGACCTTGACGGTGCAAAAGATGCAAAGCTTGTTAATGCCGACCTTATTGCGGATGTTGCAAAAGCCTCGGGACTTTCTGTTGAGGTCGGCGGAGGAATCCGTGATATGAAAGCGGTTGAATATTATCTTTCAAGAGGAATAAACCGTGTTATTCTCGGTTCAGCCGCAGTTAAAAATCAGCAGCTTGTTATTGATGCCGTAAAAGAATACGGTGAGAGAATTGTAGTTGGCATTGATGCAAAGGACGGCATGGTTCGTGCAGAAGGTTGGATTGACAATTCGGAAATCAACTATATTGAGCTTGCAAAGCGTATGGAAGATGTCGGAGTAAAGACTATTGTGTTCACAGACATTGATCAGGACGGAACTCTTGCAGGTCCTAACCTTAAACAGCTTAATGACCTTGTTCACGAAGTCAGCTGTAATATTATCGCAAGCGGCGGTGTTGCAGTTCTCAAAGATATCATTAATCTTGCAGAACTCGATGTCTACGGTGCAATCTGCGGTAAGGCTATCTACACAGGTTCGCTCAATTTGAAACAGGCGATTGAAGTAACAAATAAAATCTGAGGTAATTATGGATCTTGATAAATATTTTGTAAAATCCGAACTTATTCCCGCAATTATTCAGGAAAAGTCAACGGGTGAGGTACTTATGCTTGCATATATGAACCGTGAAAGTATGCAAAAAACTTTTGAAACCGGTTACACATGGTTCTGGTCAAGAAGCCGTCAGGAGCTTTGGAACAAGGGTGCAACATCAGGTCATTTACAAAAGGTAATTGACATATATGCCGACTGCGACGACGATACATTGCTCATCACAGTTGAACAGACAGGTGCGGCCTGCCACACGGGAAATCATTCCTGCTTTTTTAAAAAATTAAAATGAGGAGAATTTTAATATGAACGACAGAGAAGTTCTTGAAGCACTTTATGCTACAGTAGAAAACAGACGAGATAATCCAAAAGAGGGTTCATACACTTGCTACCTTCTTGATAAAGGAATTGACAAGATTCTTAAAAAAGTAGGCGAGGAGTGCAGTGAAACAATCATTGCGGCAAAAAATAATGATAACAGCGAAACTGTTTATGAAATTGCAGACCTTATCTATCATCTTACTGTAATGATGGTAAAGCTCGGCATTCCGCTTGAAGATGTTCTTGCCGAACTTGACAAGAGAAGCGAAAAGACAGGAAACCTTAAAAAGTTCCATGTTGTTGACAAAAATTCATAACTAAAAGCAAAAACAAAAAGGCCCTATGACTTTGGTCATAGGGCTTAACAGTATGTATATATTATTTTTATGCATTAACAAAAGCAAATTTAGAAATCGCCTGTTTGAGATTATCATCAGGTTCTGATTCAAGAAGAAGTTCAATCGGAATTTTTTCGTCAATTGCAAAAAATCCCATCAACGAATGAGCATCAACAGTATTATCGCCGTTTCTTAGCATCATTACTGTATCCGGAAAGTGAGCAAGAGTTTCAAACATATCGATCATTTCTTTTTTATTTTTAACGGAAACCGGTACAGAAAACAAAATCTCACCTCCATTGTTCATCTGGTCTATATTTTATCATTAATTTTTGTCTAAATCAACAACGAATTAATGAATTTTTGCAATTTCAACTATTTACCCAAAAAAGGATGGTTAGTGAATGAATTTTAATATAATTACACTCGGCTGCAAGGTTAATCAGTATGAGTCACAGGCAATGCGTGAAGATATGCTGAAAAACGGTTTTCTTCTCTCGGATGACAGGGACAGGGCTGACATAACAATCGTAAACAGCTGTACGGTAACATCCGTAAGTGACGCAAAAAACCGCAAGATTCTCAACCGTGTCCGCCGTGAAAATCCTGACGGAATTGTTATTCTTACCGGCTGTATGCCACAGGCTTTCCCCGAAGAAAGCGAGAACTTTTCAAATTGCGATATCGTACTCGGCAATGCAAAGAGAGCCGAACTCGTTCCTTCAATTTACAAGTTTCTCGAAGAAAAACAGAAATTTGTTCATATAACAGAGCATATCGGAAAAGGCGAAAAATACGAAAACCTTTCCGTATCGTCACTCGGAGAGCATACAAGAGCTTTCATTAAAATTGAGGACGGTTGCAACAGATTTTGTTCTTACTGCATTATTCCGTATGCAAGGGGCAGAGTGCGTTCAAAATCTCTTGAAGATTTAAAGGCAGAGCTTATTCAGGTTGCCGCAAACGGTTACCGTGAGGTTGTTCTTGTTGGTATTAACCTTTCCGCCTACGGTCTTGACGAAGATTTTGATCTTGCTGATGCTGTAGAATGTGCTTGTTCCGTTGTCGGAATCGACCGTGTAAGACTCGGGTCAATCGAACCCGAAAGAATGGATAAAGAAATGATTGCCCGTCTTGCCGCACAGCCAAAGTTCTGTCCGCAGTTTCATCTTTCACTACAAAGCGGTTGCGATAACACACTCAAAGCAATGAACCGTCACTACAATTGTGCAGAATACGCTGAAATTGTTACAAATCTCAGAAACGCTTTTGAAAACAGTTCTATGACAACCGATGTAATGGTTGGATTTGCAGGTGAAACAGAGGAAGATTTCAACGCGTCTCTTAATTTTGTTAAGTCAATCGGCTTTGCAAAGGTGCATATCTTCCCGTATTCACGCCGTAAAGGCACTGTTGCCGATAAAGCACCAAATCAAATTGATCCTCAAATCAAAGAGCAGAGAGCCAAAATTATGGAGCAGGTCTGCGATGAAACCAGAAGGGAATTTCTTAAAGATCAGGTTGGCCTTTGTGAATCTGTTCTCGTTGAAAGACTTCGTCACGGTTATCTTGAGGGTTACACAAAGAACTACACGCCTGTTCATATTAATTCCGCAGATACAAGTCTCTGTGGTAAAATTATTGATGTGAAAATCACAAAATCATTTGATGACTACTGCGATGCTGAATTAGTTTAAAGCGTTAATCAGATTATTAATCTCTTTTTTTGCAGTATCATCCTCAAGGCAACTATAGCTGTAAAGCATAAAGCCCCTGACAGATTTGTTGTTACGCAAAAGATCGTATTCATCGGCAAGAATGCTGTCACTTAAAAGCCATGTTTCTTCGTCATATTCGCCGTTACCTGCCTTATAACCGCCAAGACCGACATACAGTTTTACATTTTTGTCAAAATCAAGAGATGTCCAGCTGTCAAGGCAGTCTTCAAAATTAAGAGCAGGATTTTCAAGGCTAAAGTAAATTTGCGGACAGATGTAATCTGCAAAGCCTTTACAGGTACACCACGATTTTACATCGGCATACAATCCGTCATTGTTACCTATATTGCCTTGCGGTGATATGCCGAACTCAACTGACGAATCCACACTTTTTATTGTTCTGTAAACCTTACAAATCAGCGTATTTACATTTTGCATTCGCCAATTATCAAGACTCATAGAGTTATCTTTACCGTATTTTTCAATATAAGCCTCATACTGCTTTTTATCAAAATTTTCATCCTCAGTAGGGTAGAAGTAGTCGTCAAATTGTATCCCGTCAACATCATAATTTTCCGCAATTTCCTTTACACCGTCACTAATCAGCTGTTGTGCAGTTTCATTTGACGGATCAAGAAAAATTCCGTTATCGGTTTTTATACCTATTTCGGTATTCTTTATGTAAGGATTGTTGTCTGAAAGTTTTTTTGGAGTTTCATTTGAACTGACTCTGTATGGATTAATCCACGCATGAATTTTCAAATTGTTTTCTTTGCATATATCACACATGATTTGCAGTGCGTCATATTTAGGATTTTCACCCTGCGTACCCGTGAGAATATGTGACCACGGAAAATAGCTTGACTTATATAATGCGTCACAAAAGGGGCGTACCTGTACAATAAGCGTGTTGAAACCGCTTTCACTGCATTTTTGTGCTATTTCGGTAAATTTATCTTCAAACGCTTTTTGTGTTTTTGAGCTTTCATTTTCCATAGAAAGCTCCATATACGATACCCACACACCACGCATTTCTTCATCACTTTCGGGTGTGTCGGCAGTTGCCTTTGATGATAAGGCTGCAATGTTGTCGATATCATTCTGCTTTTTAGGCGGTTTTTCTCTTGTAAATGAGCTTACGCAGATAACGCTTAACATAGCTATTACAGATACTATAATCGGAACAATCTTTTTGTTTTTCAATCAAATCATCCTTTGGAGTTCTCATGGAAATTTTCATCATATACATTTGCATCATCAGCCTGATATCAATTATTGTAACAGTCTGTGACAAATACTTTGCAATTCACCGCAAATGGAGAGTACGAGAAAGCACATTGCTGATTCTCTCCGCACTCGGAGGAAGTGTTGCAATGTACATTACAATGCAATTAATCAGACACAAAACAAGACACATTAAATTTATGCTCGGCATACCGATAATATTTATTATTCAGCTGATAATTCTGTTTTTTGTTTGGAGGATGATTTATGTCTGACAGACTGTATTTTCCCGTACCTGACGAATGTGATAATATGCTTGCTCAAAGATTTCTGCGTGATAAATGCGGGCTTTCTGCAAGAATAATAACACGACTGAAAAGAGAAAAAGACGGTATTTTGATGGACGGGAAAATTTTAAGAACAATTGACTGTGTGCAAAGCGGAAAAACCGTTTCAATTGCAATTCCCGATGAAAAATGTGAAATTGAACCAACAAAGGGGACACTTGATATAAGATATGAGGATGAACATTTTCTTGTGGTAAACAAACCGCATTCCATGCCTGTTCATCCTGTAAAGCAGCACCAAAGCGATACGCTTGCAAATATTGTTTCGTACTATTGCAGTCAAAACGGCAAGCCGTTTGTATTTCGGGCAATTAATCGACTGGATAAGGATACCTCAGGGCTTGTTCTCATAGCCAAAAACCGTTTTACAGCCAATGCCGTAAAAAATAAAACGCATAAAGTCTATTACGCTTTATGCGAGGGTGAAATAAATATTGAAGGTGTAGTTGATAAGCCAATGGATTTGCGTGATAATTCCAAAATGGTGCGAATTGTCCGTGATGACGGAATGAAAGCAGTTACGCACTACAAACCGCTTGTTGCAACAAAAGATTTTACATTGCTTGAATTGTGGCTTGAAACCGGCAGAACACATCAGATTCGCTGTCATATGGCTTATTTAGGGCATCCGCTTATGGGTGATGACTTGTACGGCGGAAAACTTGATAAAATTTCAAGGCAGGCACTTCATTGTGCAAGGCTTGGATTTTATCATCCGATAAAAAATGAATACATTACGGTTACTGCCGAAATTCCCGAAGATATGCAGTCTGTAATAAACAACAAAGAGGATTGAACTTTTAATTGTTCAATCCTCTTTTAATGTTATTTAACTCTGTTTACGCTGTAAATTGTAAATCCGTTGAATTCCTTTTCATCCTTGTAAACAATGACGGAATCCTTTTTGCCGTAATATTGGTTAAGATAATTTTCTTTGATAAAAGTAATGTTCTTATCGATAACATATACATTTCTTCCGTCAACGACCGCCTCATAAATATTTGTTGAGAGGTTGCGGTTCACAAGCTGATTTGTCCGATGAAGATATCCGAAGCCGTCAACATTATGGAGAAAATCGGAAGAAAATCCCCACAGCGGATGAATATAGTTATCGGTATATGAAATGTATTCTTTAGCTGTTACAGGATCGAGAACATAATAATTTTCTGGATGTCTATCAACCTCAGTATAAAGATCACTCGGCTTTTTGTCATATGAAACAGGAGTGATATGGAAGAAATATGACGCACAGCTTGCCACACTTAATATCACAAGTACAATAACCGAAATAAGAACAGTTTTTCTGCTTTTATCTGTAATATTGCTGTATTCATCTTTTCTTAGATGACCGAAATCAAACGAATACATTGTAAACGAAAAAATCATCAGTAAAATTCCGTACATTGTGTATGCCGAAGAATCCATTGCATAACGAACATACATACAAGCCACAAATCCCACCGCAAAATACAAAGCAGGGAAGAAGGCAAATCTTTTTTTCTGAACGGTAACAAAAACAACCATAACGGCAAGTATTACCGCAAAAGCAATAAGATATGAATCAAAATTTATAATATGTCCCCATGCATCTGAAAACAATGCACCCGCATTATCAAAGAAATTATACGGATTTTCTCGTTTTTGAATATCCGCAACCTTTTCAAGGGCAGCAGTATTCAGTCCGTTGTTTTCATCATAATATCCGTCAACAAAAAGTTCATACTCATTTGCCGAATTTATTCCGACCGAATTAAGCTCCTCACAGTAATCGGAATAGTTTGGAAAAGCATTATCATCGGTCTTATCGGCAAGGACGCTGTATCTGTACAACCCCGAAGTTTCTGCATTTGCATTATTGACCGAATATGAATAATATTCAAGACCGCAGCCGACAAGAACAATAAAGACAAATACAAGCACAAAAGGTCTGAAATACCAGAAGAATTTTCTGAACGGCAACTTGTACTTTCTTTTTGCAATCATATCACCGATGAAGAATGTAATAAAAAATGCAAGTCCCACAAAGAAATATTTGAAACATAAAAATGTTCCGAATATAACTTCAAGTACACCAATCCAAAACGGGAGAGAGTACCTTTTATTTCTGATTGCATTAAGTGCCATCAGAAACCCTGCCGTAAGCAGCAAAGCGGCGGTTTTACTGCTTAAAATGTTTGAATAATGGTCAAATGAAAACAAAATATTCAGCACAAGAGTGAATATGAAAGCCTTGTGCTTTCCGAATTTATCGGCAAAAACAAATGTAACAGAAGAAAAAGCGGCACAGGAGAGAAGAATTTGAAAAAGTACAAAACAGTTGAAATTCAAAAGAATGTACTGCAATGAACCGGTAATTGTCGCAAAAATGTAGTTAATATCATTATTGTAATAGTTATGGTACTGACAGATATATAAAGAATTGTAAAAATCATCAGCACTGTCATAGGAAAATGCAGTAACAACTATAATCAAAGCCATAATAACAATATTAATTGCCAAAGCAAAGAAGGTCTTGCTTTTTAGTGCGTTTAATATTTTATCTTTCATAATAACTCCTCTGCATTATCTTTCTAGTTTAAAAATCACTTTCTTGATCTTCTTTCGTTAATCAAAAGCTGAAGATTCTTCTGTTCGTAAGTATTAAATTTAACATTCTTCTCAAATTCTTCGGCTGTATATTTGCCCTCATACCATGACTGCGAGTTAAAGTATGCATTAAGGCTTGCGTCCTTAAAAATTCTGCCTCGTCTTGCATAAATCTCATTAATTGCAAGCTGTAAGTCGTTATCACTCAAAGCGCTTACCTGTGCGTTGCTGAGATATGAAGAATCACTGTTAGGGAAGATTAATCCGCCGTTATTATTAGTGTTTGTATTGCTTGATGACTGTGAATTTGAATTGCCCGATGAGCTGTTCTGACTGTTTGATGACTGATGAGCCTGTGTTGCAGGAGCTTCTGTTTCTCTCTGAATCTGTCCGCTTGAGATAACAAGTTTAACAACTGTACCCGTACTTGCGCTTGTGTCACCTTCCGGAGTCTGGGAGATAATATATCCTTCCGGATAATCATAACTGTATTCATAGTCAGAAATTTCAACGGTAAATCCTGCCTGTTCAAGAAGCTTTTTACCGTAACTGTAACCGTAACCGACAACAGGAACAACATTGTTATATGAAGAAGATGTTGTAACAGTTTGCCCAGAATGTCACAGTACAAAAATAAGATATTTTGGAACAGGAACACAAAAATTAGAACAAGAAATAATGGATAAATTTAAGGCAAGAGTTATAAGAATGGATGCTGATACTACAAGTAGAAAAGGTATGCATGAAAAAATAATTAAAGAATTTGGTGAAGGTAAATATGATATTTTACTTGGTACTCAAATGATAGCAAAAGGACTTGATTTTCCTAAGGTTACATTAGTTGGAGTAATAAACGCTGATATGAGTTTATGTGTACCTGATTTTAGAAGTAGTGAAAGAACATTTCAATTATTATCACAAGTTTCTGGTAGAGCTGGTAGAAGTGAGAATAAGGGTGAGGTTATTGTTCAAACTTTTAATCCAGATCATTATGCTATTACTTTGGCTAAGAATCATGATTATATAGATTTTTATAAAGAAGAGATGAAGGTAAGAAAAATGCTTAAGTATTCTCCTTATTATTATATGGTTCTTGTATCTATTACTTCTAAGGATTATGAACTTGGATTTAAAGAAGCTAATAAGATTGGTAGTTATATTAGAAATAATATTAGTAGCGATAGTATTGTTTTAGGTCCTACTATGGCTAATATGTTTAAAGTTAATAATATTTATCACTATCAAATTATTATTAAATATAGAAAAGATGATAGTCTTATGAAAGTACTTAAATTTATTATAGATATGCAAGTGAAAAATAACAAGATTGATGTTTCGATTGATTTTAATCCTTCGAGAATTTAACTCTTGATTTCTTTTCCTTTTTATTGTATAATTGTTTTAGATAATATACGATGATAGGGAGATTGGATGTGATGGATATGAAGAAGAAAATTAATAATAAGGGGTTTACTTTAATAGAATTACTTGCTATTATTGCTATTACGGCAATAGTACTTGGTATTGGTACTTATGGTATTGTTGATTTGGTTACTAAGTCTAAAGAAAAGGGTTCTTTAATTAGCGAAACTAGTATTAAGGAGAGTGCTAGTTTATATGCTGATGAAGCTGGTGATAGTTTATGGATTGATCCTGGTAGTGGGAATTATAAATATTATTGTATAACTATTGAGGAACTTATTAATAAGGGTATTATTAAGAAGAATGCTAAACTTCCTAAGGGTATAGATAAATATAATTATGTTTCGATTAAGAAAAATAAGGTTACTTTTGTTAATGGAGAATCTTTAATAATAAAAGATGCACTTGATGGTAGTGCTGATGCTAGTGTATGCGTTGGAAATATTATTAAAGAAAAAATAGAAATTGCTCCTAAAGAAAAAAATGTTACTAGTTACACTGATGAAATTGATAGTGTTTTTGATGATTTGGTTGGAGAATCTAAAATTATTGATAAAACTTGTTATTTTAATAAAGATAGTTCTTCAATAGTTAGAGATGATGGGCATAAAGGTGATTTTGATAAGTCTTCAAATACTTGTTTAATTAAGGGATTAGATGATGAGACAATTTATTATTATAAAACTTGTATGACGACAGAAAAGGGTTCTATTATTTGTTCTAATTCTTATAGTACTAGTACGGCTTCTTTTGTTAGTCCAGAATTTTCTACAAAAGATGATACTATTACAATTAAATATAAAGATGATAATGTAAAGGAACCTTACCATTATTTTAAATCTAATGTTAATGGTAATAGTGATAAGAATGTTAGTGAGTGTGTACTTGGTAGTGATAATAAATTTACTTGTAGTGGTAGTACTAGTAATATTACTAAGGATAAGTGGTATAAGGTTAATGAAAATGGAGTTAAGATTACTTATAAGGATAATGAAATTAAGAATGGTGATATTACTGCTAGAATAATGGATGGTACTGGTAATTATAAAGATAGTGATAAGAAGTTTAATTTGTACCGAACAGTATTTAAGAAGGGTAATGCTGATAAGATTAATAATAGTACTAATGATATTACTAATATTTGTTTGAATGATATTGATAAGAAATGTAATATTAAATCTCCTAGTATTAGTAAAGATGGTTATACAATAGTAGGATGGAATACTGATAGTAGTGCTAGTAGTAGTATATGGAAGGCAAATACTTCTAAGGATATTGATGGTAGTAATACTTATTATCCTATTATTAAAAGTAGAGTTAATATTAAACTTAATGTTAATGGTGGTAGGGTAACAGAAAAGACTTCAAAAGGTGGTACATATACTACTGATTCTTCTGGTATTATTAGTAGAAATGGTAAAAATATTTTCCATACTATTAATTATGGTGAAAAAATGAATAGTAGTGGTCTTGCTAATTATAATAATAAAGATTATTTATATATTACTAAGAATGGTTCTATTGTTACTAAGAATAAGGAATGGATTTGTTTAAGTGGATGTACTACTAGTGGAAAAGTATATAGTCAATATGAAGCATATAGTTCTGATGATTTTTGTGATGCAAAAGAGAAAAGTTGTACTGTAGTACTTGGGGTTAATTGGAAAAATGAGAATTATACTTTAACTTATGATAATAATGGTGGTAGTGGGTGCACTAGTAAATCAATGAATTATGGTGATGAATATGGTACTTTATGTACACCTAGTAAACGTGGTTATGCTTTTGTAGGTTGGTTTGATAATAATTATAAAAATAGTCCTCTTAATTATTATGCTGACACTTATAGTGATTTAAAGAATGCTTTTGGTTATGATGCTAATCGTTTATATAAACATTACTTTGAATATGGTTTAAAGGAAGGTAGAAGAATATCTCAGTATATATCTTCAGATATATATAATACGGAAGGTAATAAAACGATATATGCTGGTTGGAAGGGTGTAGTTTATAGAATTAATTATAATGCAAATGGTGGAACTGGTACTATGGAAAGTAATAATGCTGAATTTGGTACTAATGTTACTATTAAGAATAATGGCTTTACACGTGATGGTTATACATTTGCTGGTTGGACAACAAAAAGTAATGGAACAGATGATGGCTATGGATGGACAGGTTGGAGTGGTACTTGGAACTATGCTGATGGTCAATACGGTATAGCGGAAAATAAACTTGTATTATATGCTAGATGGAAAAAGAATAAAGTATATATTAAACTTGATGCTAATGGTGGTAGTGTTAGGGGTAGTACTACTTATGGTAGTTGTAGGACTAATAATAATCTTATCGGTTGTAGTTGGAATAGTCCTAAAGAATTATTTCATACTATTGATTATGGTGATTCTTTAGATAGTGCTGGTCTTGCTAATTATAATAATCCTGATTATTTATATATTACAAAAGATGGTTATTTTGCATATGCTAGTGAAGCTTGGATATGTGATTCTAGTAGTGGATGTAGTACTGTTGGTAAAACTTTTGATCAGGATAAGGCATATAAGGCTAGTGAGTTCTGTGATGCTTCAAATGGTGATTGTACTGTAACTCTTAAAGTTAATTGGAAGAATATTGATGCAACTATTAATGATTGGAGATGTCAAGGTATTTATTCTTATTTTATTACTTATTGTGATCCTGATGATATGTGTGAATATACTGCGGTGGCATATAAGGAAAACGATAAATCTTATTTTGAATATACTGTTGGAAAGATAAATAGAACAACTTTAAATAATAGTTCTTGCTTTATAGATTCTATTAATGATTATAGATGCAATAGTAATGGTAAATATTATATTACTACATGTAGTGAAACTACTTGTAATTATACGGAATTTGATGGTAGCTCTGAATATGGAACTGTTGATAGGGATACGTTAAGAAATTGTATAACTCAAGAACATACGCATGTATGGAAAGCAAGGGGAATTAGAAAATTTGCTATAGGGCAATCAACACAGTTTACTTGTGGCAATTATCATAATTATGGATTTGCTGTTTATTGTAGTGTTTGTGGTATGTCGAAAGATTATTATAATAGTCATGTTGCTAAGATTGGTGAGAAATTTGTTTGTCCTGACTATCCGTATGGAATTCCTAATGGATGGAAGATATATGATGATTGTGCTATTACTACTAGAAGTTCATTACAAAATATTAGTGGTGATAATAATAGTTTTGATGAAACTACTAAAAATTCTTGTTAGAGGTGATATTAGTGAATAAGAAAAGGGTATTAATAATTTTATTAATTATAATTAGTGTTTTGATAATTGGTATGATATTACTTATTAATAAAAAAGATAATGATTGTACTGATTGTCATACTGAATATGTTGAAAGTATTGGTACTACAAAAGAAATTAATTTACTTGATAATATGAATATGGAAAAGTATGTATATGATAATTATGTTTTTACTGATATGTATGTTATATGTTCTTCTAATAGGAGTGAATTTGATGGATATGTTATGAATTTAAATTCTAATATTAATAAAGATCTTAGATTAAAGATTACATTATTTGATAAAGATAATAAGGAAATATATTCTTTTAAGACTGAGATTTATGAGTTGGAATTTGGTAAGAAGAGGGATTTCTTTTCACAGATTAATAGGGATATTAGTAATGCATATAGTTTTAAAGTAGAAGAGTATTAATATTCTTCTACTTTTTTGAATTTTTATTGCTAAAATTTGTTTTATATGTTATGATGAGTATAGTATAGAAAGTAGGGAAAAAATGAAAAAAATTATATATTATATATTTGCTATGGTATTATTTATACCTATATTTGTTTGTGCTGATACTATTAATATTGATTTGTCTTGTCCGGAGAAAATTACATTTTCTGGAATTATTAAATGTGGTTTTATGGTTAATAGTGACTTTGATGTTAGTAGTCTTAAAATGAAGGTTCTTGATAGTAGTACTTCAAAATGTAGTTTTACTAGTAATGACTCAAAAACTATTGAAATTGGTGATGATCAAATATTAACTATTAATGGTATTTCTTCTGGTAATAATAAAATTGGTGAAATTACTTTTATGTCTAGTATTAATGATGAGCCTAAAAAAAATAAAACTATTACAATTAGTGATATTGTGGCTACTAAAAGTGATGGAACAGAAGTTAGAGGTATAGATGTTAGTAAAAATGTTTATGTTCAGTCTGTTGATAATAGTTTAAAAAATTTAGAAGTTACTGGTTTAACTTTTGAATTTGATAGATTTAAAAATGAATACAATATTGAGGCTCCTGAATCTCTTAATAGTGTTGAGATTAAGGCAACCCCTAATGATTCTGATGCTGAAGTTACTGGTACAGGTATTAAGACGCTAAAACCTGGAACTAATACATTTAAAATTACTGTAAAAGCAGAAAATAGAAATTTGATTAAGAGTTATATTATTAATATTAAGAAACCTGGTGAAACTGTTGTTGAAAAACCTACTGGAAAAGGGGACAACTATTTAACAAAGTTTGTTTTCTTAGGTTATGATTATGGTTTTGATAAGAATAAGACTGATTATTTAATTATTGTTGATAATAAAGTTACTAAATTTGCTGAGTGTTCAGATAATGCTGATAGAGATGATTATCTTTGTTTAATTGATTCCGCTGTTAGTGGTGATTTGGATAATGATATGAAAATGGTCATGCTTTTTAATGATGTTGATATTTTGAAAGCAATGGAGGAAAACAATAATATTAAAGTAAAGGATAATGAACTTGGGGGACATGATGGCTACTTAGATGGTGAACTTATTTGGAAAACTGATAAAACAGGTCGTTTAGTTTATAATGCAACTCCTTTTGCAAATATTAATGTTGGGGAAAATATTTTGAAAGTTATAGTGAAGGCTGATAATGAGAAAGATCGGATTTATACTTTTAAAATAGTTAGAAAAGATGCTGAAGGTAATGCACCTGTAGGTGAAAAAAATAAGGATAATGATGTTATGCCACCTGAAACAGGAAATACTATATATGTTGTTATATGTATGATTTTAGTTATTTCTTTTGGAGTTGGAATGTATTTCTTTTATAAAAAAACCGCCATTATAGAGGAA
>OGQZ01000861.1_pt1 | contig 24887 bp, 19 predicted proteins | sample 1553321 | NCBI WGS metagenome assembly OGQZ01 (sample SAMEA2579958, study PRJEB22360) | human gut metagenome | reverse complement strand
GCTACGGTAGCCGTGCACAGGCGGCCGAGTCGCCGACCATTCAGCTCGACGGCTTGGAGATCAACCGCGACGCTCGTTCCGTGACGGTGGACGGTGCACCGGTACGCCTCACACCCACCGAGTATTCAATCTTGCTGTATCTGGTCGAGCATCGCGGCAGCGTGGTGGCCGTGGAGGACCTGTTCCGTGCGGTGTGGAACGAGGATTTTATGCCCGGCTCCAACAATACGGTGATGGTGCACATTCGCCACTTGTGCGAAAAGATTGGCGACGACGCACAAAAGCCGCGCTTTATCAAAAACGTCTGGGGCGTCGGCTACATCATCGAATAACGCTTTTCGCTTGTGAGGATCTTGATATGACAAAAGACGATAGGCAAGCGTTCGAGGTGCCCGATCGGCTCTTTGAATACGTGAGGTCGGTCGTCGACAACCGCGCGCTTGCAACGGTGCTGCTCTTTTTGCTGAGCCTGCTGCTGATTGGCATCGACAACATCGTCGGAATCTTGGCGGTGCTGCTTGTCGGCTTTTTGCTGATCGATCGATTTGAGATCGTGTGCCGCTGCGTGGTGATTGGCGGCGCCGCGTGGGCCATGACGTTGGCGATTGGCGCCATGGCGCTCGGCGGCATCGAAGGGCCGGTGCTGTTCGATGCCGGCTTTGTATTCAACATGCTTGGCTTTGTGCTGGCGCTTGCCGCGTGCGTGCTGTTCTTGTGTGGCCGCGCCCTGTACTACCAGGGCTACGAGCAGGGCGAGCAGCATGCCGATTGTGTGCTGGCCGCTCGTATTCAAGATCGCCTGATCGATCACCCCGACACCTGGGATAACATCGACGGCGACTTCTTGGAGGTCGAGGGCGCCCTTAACCGCGTGCGTGACCGTGAGCGCAAGGTGCAGCAAGCTCTGCGTGACGAGTCGCATCGCAAGGACGATTTGGTCACGTACTTGGCACATGACCTACGCACCCCGCTTGCGAGCGTAGTGGGCTATCTTTCGCTGCTGCAAGAGGCTCCCGAGCTGCCGGTTGAGCAACGTGCGCACTTTACGGGCGTGGCGCTCGACAAGGCGCACCGGCTCGATACGCTCATCGAAGAGTTCTTCGATATCACGCGCTTTGACTTCCACGATATCGTGCTCACGCGCGGCTATGTTGATCTGGGGTTGCTGCTGGCTCAGGTGACTGACGAGTTCTATCCCATCCTCAACGAGCAGCATAAGGAAGTCCAAGTTGATATTCGCGAGGACCTGACGGTGCTCGTGGATGGCGACAAAATGGCTCGCGTGTTCAACAACATCATGAAAAACGCTATTGCCTATAGCTATGAGGGCTCGACCATCACGATCGAGGCCAGACGCCGGGACGGCGGTGGCGTGCGCGTGCGCTTTATCAATCAGGGCGATCCCATCCCTGAGGCAAAGCTCAAGGTGATCTTTGAGAAGTTCTATCGCCTGGATGCGGCGCGTGCGACCAATCGCGGCGGCGCTGGACTGGGGCTTGCCATCGCCAAGGAGATCGTATGCGCGCACGGCGGTACCGTTGCATGTGAATCGACGCCCGAACACACGATATTCACCATCGAGCTGCCCGCCGCATAGCCAGTGTGCCCTTACAAACACTTGACAATGCGCTCACGTGCATATGAGCCGCGATTCCTACTATCGATACTGCTGAATTGATATCGATGTGGAGGTATGCGGTATGACGGCTGCTGCGGCTGTGGAGCCCACGGAGCTTGAAGAACTCATGAAAGCGCAGGCCGAGGCCGCGCACGAGCGCGAGGTTGGGGATGCGACTCGCCCCACGGCAGAAGATCTTGCCGCCTCGCCGACGCGAATCGATGTTGAGGGCCTCGACCTGTTCTATGGCGACCACCATGCGCTCAAGGACGTGAATATCAAGATCCGCGACAAGCAGATTACCTCGTTCATCGGGCCTTCGGGCTGCGGAAAGTCCACGTTGCTGCGCTGCTTTAACCGCATGAACGACGGCATCAAGGACTGCCGAATCGAGGGCAAGATTGCGCTCGATGGTCAAGATATCCTGGGCGACTACGACATCTGCCGCCTTCGCCAGCGCGTGGGCATGGTGTTCCAGCGCCCCAACCCGTTTCCCATGAGCATCTACGACAACGTCGCCTATGGGCCGCGCGGTATGGGTGTGCGCGATCGCGTCGTGCTCGACGAGCTGGTCGAAGACTCCCTGCGACGCGCCGCCCTGTGGGACGAGGCCAAGGACAAGCTCAAAGAGTCGGGTCTGGGTCTTTCGGGCGGCCAGCAGCAGCGTCTGTGCATCGCCCGCGCACTTGCCGTGCAGCCCGACATTCTGCTGATGGACGAGCCGACCTCGGCACTCGACCCTGTGTCGACGCTGGTGGTGGAGCAGCTGGCCTGCGAGCTCAAAGAGACCTGCACGCTCGTGGTCGTTACGCACAATATGCAGCAGGCGGCGCGTATCTCCGATTCGGTCGCATTCTTTTTGCTGGGTGAGCTGGTGGAGCACGCGCCCACCGCGCAACTCTTCAAGAATCCGACCGATCCGCGCACGGCGGATTATTTGACGGGGCGTTTTGGCTGATACCATCTAGTAAAGGTACCTTTAGGGTTAAGATGCGGTCATGCCGGCCGCAAAGGGGTTCAACATGATCTATTACGTCGAGGACGATGACAACATCAGGGATTTGACGGTCTATGCGCTGCGCAAGCAGGGGATTGAGGCCGAAGGCTTTTCGTGCGACGGTGAGTTTAAGGCTGCCGTGGCGCGACGGGTACCCGATGCCGTCCTGCTCGACATCATGCTGCCCGATACCGATGGCTTGGCGATTATGCGTCGACTGCGTGCCGATCGCCTGACGGCGACGGTGCCCATCATGATGCTTACCGCCAAGGATACCGAGCTCGACAAGGTGATGGCGCTCGATGGCGGTGCCGACGATTACCTGACTAAGCCGTTTTCGCTCATGGAGCTCGCCAGCCGCTGCCGCGCACTGCTGCGTCGCGGCGGCATGGTCAAACAGGCAAGCGATGTGCTCAGCGTGGGCGACATCGTGCTCTCGCCCAGCCATCGTGAGGTGACTGTTGCCGGCGAGTCGCTTAAGCTCACCCTGCGCGAGTTCGACCTGCTCGAGTACCTCATGCGCAAGCCCGGCGTGGTCTTTACCCGCGAGTCGTTGCTGCAGAGCGTGTGGGGCTGGGACTTCGACGGCGGTTCGCGCACTGTTGACGTGCACGTGCAGACGCTTCGCCAAAAACTGGGCGAGCATGCCAGCGCCATCGAGACCGTGCGCGGCGTGGGCTACCGCTTGGCCGAGCCTTCTGCCGGTGATGGTGCCGAAGGTGACGACACCGCGGCCACCGCATCGGAGGAGTAACCCGTGGTCTTCGCCCCCCAGGGAAAACATACGCTGTCGCACCGCGTTTTTGTGACGATCTTTGTCTGCGCCATGGCGGTTATCGTGGCGTTTACGGTGCTGGGTGCGTTCTTTGTGCAAAACACCTTGGCGGATGCCACGAGTGCCAACCTGGCGCAAGAAACCGAGCTCATTGCTGCCGCCCTCGACGAGCAGCAGGAGCCCATCCCGTTCTTGCGTAGCCTCGATCGAGAGGACTTGCGCATCACGCTGATTAACAAGGATGGATCGGTTGCCTACGACAACGAGGCGTCGCCTTCCACACTGCCCAACCATGGCGATCGCCCCGAGGTCATCGAGGCCTTTGAGAGTGGTTCGGGTTCCGCGGAGCGCGCAAGCTCTACGCTCGACGAGATTATGCTGTATCGCGCCGTCGCCCTTGATAACGGCCAGGTTGTCCGCTTGGCGCAGGCCCAGCCTGGCGTTGCGGCGATTTTGCTGTCGATGGTGGCGCCGATGCTGCTTATCGCAGCAGCGGGTGCGGTACTCTCGTTTTTTATGGCGCGCCGCGAGTCCCGTGCCATCATCGCGCCTTTGCAAGAGGTGGATTTGGACCACCCACGCCGTAGCTATGAGCACGCCTATGCCGAGATGGTCCCCATGCTTGAGCGTATTGAGTCGCAGCGCCAGGAGCTCAAGCGCCAAATGGCGGTGCTGGCGGACAACGACCGTATGCGCCGCGAGTTCACGGCGAATATCACCCATGAGCTCAAGACGCCGCTTACGGCGATTTCGGGCTATGCCGAGCTCATCGCAAACGGCATGGTCGAGGGCGAGGGCGACCTGCGCAACTTTGGCGGTCGCATCTATCGTGAGGCGGGCCGCTTGGCAGCGCTTGTCAACGATATCCTTACGCTGTCTAACTTGGACGAGGCCGAGCGTGCAGCTGAGGGCGAGGCGGTGCCCATTGGGTCCACGGAGCCTATTGAGCTCTCGCGTGCCATCTACGCGGTCGAGCAGCGCCTTGAACAGGTCGCCCGTCAGGCGAATGTGACGATAAGTCATGAGACCAAGCCTGTGGTCATCGAGGGCGTGTCGCGCTTGATTGACGAGCTCATCTATAATCTGGCAAGCAACGCCATCCGCTACAATCGACCCGGCGGTACGGTTACGCTGCAGTGCGGCACCAACGACGAAGGCCATCCGTTCCTTGCGGTCGCCGACACGGGAATCGGTATCGCGCCTGAAGAACAGGGCAAGGTATTTGAGCGGTTCTATCGCGTGGACAAGAGTAGGTCCAAGGCACGCGGCGGAACCGGTCTGGGGCTTGCCATTGTCAAGCATGCGGCCCTGTATCATCACGCCACGCTCGATCTGTCGAGCGAGTTGGGCGTGGGAACCACCATTACGGTGACGTTTCCCATACAGCAGGACGAGCCATTCGCATAGCGATATAACATAGATATTGATGCAGACGCCGCATTTGACTTTCGGGTGCGGCGTTGTTGTGCAATTTTACGATTGCTTCCGACATTTTTACAGGAGAGCCTGTTTCTTATGTATAGAGTTTGGTCTCGGTAAAAAGATGCGATAACATACGGACAGTTTTGTCAATCCGAACTGGGGAAATGAAAGGCAAGCTGCATGACCCTTCTCGAACTGTTCCAGCTGCTGAAGAAGCACCTTCAGCTGGTCATCACCCTTCCGGTGGTCTGCGCGATCGCCATGGGCATCGTGTCCTTCGTTGCGATGGACAACACCTATACCGCGACGACGAGCATGTACATTCTCGCCAAGACCGACGATAGCGGTCAGATGAGCTACAACGATCTCTCGGCGAGTCAGATGCTTTCCAACGATATCGCCACGCTGCTGGATAGCGATAGCGTTAAGAGCGGCGCAGCCAATGAACTGGGCCTCACCGATCTGGATGACTACAAGGTGTCTGTTTCCTCCGAGACCACCACGCGTGTCATTACGCTTTCGGTTACCGGCACCGATGCCAAGGAGACGGCTAAGGTCGCAAAGGCCATGGCCAGCTCGGTGAGTACGGTCGCTCAGAACGTCGGCGCTGCCCAGAGCATCAACGTTATCGACGAGGCTAAGACCCCCGAAGCCCCCAGCGGTCCCAAGCGTATGCTGTACGTTGCTGTCGCGTTCCTCGCCGGTATCTTTATCGCAGTTGCCTATGTCGTTTTGGCAGACATGCTCAATACCCGCATCCGCGGTGCCGAAGAGGCAGAAGAGCTCCTGGGCATTCCCGTTGTTGGCCGAATTCCGGCTATGAAAGGTGGTAAATAGGCATGGCTAAGGCAAAGAACACCGATAAGCTCGTTGTACAGAATGCCGCCAAGACCCTTCTGGCCAACATCCGCTTTGCGAGCGTGGACGACCCCATTCGCACCATTACCGTCACGTCCTCGATTCCCAACGAGGGCAAGTCTACGGTTTCCATCAACCTTGCCCAGGCTATCGCCACGAGCGGCAAGTCCGTGCTCCTGGTCGAGGCCGATATGCGCCGCAGGTCCCTTTCCGATATGCTCGGCGTTCGTTCGCGCGGCGGACTCTATGCGGTCCTTTCCGAGCAGATCTCCATTGACCAGGCAATTGTCGAGACGGGTCAGAAGAACTTCTACTTCCTCGATGCCGAGCCGCACATTCCCAATCCTGCCGACATCATCGTTTCTCACCGCTTTGCCAAGCTGGTCAAGGCGCTGTCTGCCAAGTTCCAGTACGTCATCTTCGACGCTCCTCCGGTCGGCACCTTCATCGATGCTGCCGAGATTGCCAGCCTGACCGACGGCACGCTGTTCGTGGTGCGCGAGGACTTCACCAAGCGCGAGGAGGCACTCAACGCCATCGGCCAGCTTAAGAAGTCCGAAAAGGTCAAGCTCATCGGTACCGTCATGAATTACTGTGAGACCGAGACCAGCGAGTACTACTATTCTTACTACACCAAGGACGGTAAGAAGGTTAAGAAGGGCTCCGACGATCAGGGGACTTCCAAAAAGGGCATCTTCACCAACCGAGCAAACGTTTAGTTGATAAGGCTGACCTATGCGTGACATTCATTGCCATATCTTGCCGGGTGTAGACGACGGCGCCGCCGATCTCGATGAGAGCTTGGCGATGCTCGAGGCTGCCAAGCGGGCCGGTGTAACCAGAATCGTTTGCACTCCTCACTGTCGTGATCCCTATTTTGATTACGACAAGATGTGGGATGCCTTTGAGCTGCTGCGTGATAACGCTGACGGTTTTCCGCTCCAGATGGGCTTCGAGGTCAACCATCGAAAGCTCGTTGAGCTTGGTATCGATGCTGCGGAGCACTTGCATTTCGATGGGACCAACGAGTTTCTGCTCGAGCTTTCGACGCATGCCGATGCGTATGCGTTTAGAGAGTACGAGAACACGATTTACGATTTGCAGTGCCGTGGCTACCAGGTGATCATCGCTCATCCTGAGCGCTATCGTGCGGTTCAAAAGGATGTAAGCGTGGCGGAGCGCCTGGTCGATATGGGCTGCAAGCTGCAGGCTTCGGCGGACTTTATTGCCGGCGGTCGCTTTGGTCGCGAGAAAAAGCCGGCACAGCGCCTGTTCGATCAGAACCTGTACAGCTTCATCGCGAGCGATGCCCATAACGTGGGTCATTACGACTGCCTGGCGAAGGCTCGCGCGAAGTTTAGCGTGCGCGGAGCTCATTTTCGCTAATATCTGTCCCTAACGTTCGCATTGAATGAAAGGGCAGCCATGGATATCCAACTTAAGACGGGATGCTTTGATGACGCGGCGTTGGTGCGCCGCGTCGTTTTTATGGACGAGCAGGGCTACGAGAATGAGTTCGACGCTATCGACGAGGATCCGAACTGCATTCATGTGACGCTCTATGTAGACGACGAGCTTGCCGGTTGCTCGCGCGTGTTTCCCGAAGAGCTTGAACGCGTGGCTGACGCAGGGGCCCCGGTGTTGCCGGCATGCGACATGGACGAAGACGTTGCGGCGGGGGAGACCTACATTATGGGGCGCGTCGCCGTGCTGCCGGCTAGGCGTCGTCGCGGACTGGCGAGTGCGATCGTCGAGACCAGTGCTTCGTGTGCACGCGATGCCGGCGCTAAGCTTATTAAGCTGCATGCGCAGGAATACGTGCTGCCGCTCTATGCAAAGGCGGGCTACACGCAAATTGCCCCGGTAGATTACGAAGACGAGGGCCAACCCCATGTCTGGATGGCCAAGCGCGTAGATGGCAGATAGGGACGTTCCTTTTCTGCCGGCAGTTGGGGACACTCCTTGGCAATTGACGCATTGGAGCGCTCGGACATACAGTTTTTCGATTCCGTATGTATATATGCGCGTTAATGGGTTATAAAATCTAAGTCTGAACATAGCAGGTCTGCGATGCGGCTCGGGCGACCGGGCCGTTTTTGCGGACAGGGGTAGCGCGAAAGGACTGCACATGCGTCAATTTAAGACCGAGAGCAAAAAACTGCTCGACCTCATGATCAACTCCATCTACACCAATAAGGAAATCTTCCTGCGCGAGCTTATCTCTAACGCGAGCGACGCCGTCGACAAGCTCAACTTTAAGAGCCTGCAGGACCCGAGCGTCAAGATCGACCAGGGCGACCTGGCCATTCGCGTCTCCTTTGATAAAGACGCCCGCACCATTACCATCTCGGATAACGGCATTGGCATGACCGCCGAGGAGCTGGAGCGCAATCTGGGCACCATCGCCCATTCCGGCTCCGAGGAGTTTAAGACCGAGAACGCCGAGCAGCAGGGCTCCGATGTCGACATCATCGGTCAGTTTGGCGTGGGCTTCTACTCGGCTTTTATGGTCGCCAGCCATGTGAAGGTCGTCAGCCGCGCCTATGGCGAGGATGTCGCCCATGTGTGGGAATCCGACGGTCTTGAGGGCTACACCATCGAGGACGGCGAGCGCGCCGAGCACGGTACCGATGTCATCCTGACGCTGCGCGAGAACGAGAAGCTCGATGCCGACGGCGAGGCCGAGACCTACGATCGCTTCCTGACCGAGTGGGGTCTCAAGAGCCTGATTCAGCAGTACAGTAACTATGTACGCTACCCGATCCAGATGATGGTGTCCAAGAGCCGCCAGAAACCCAAGCCCGAGGACGCCGGCGACGATTACAAGCCCGAGTACGAGGACTACCAGGAGCTCGAGACCGTCAATTCCATGACACCGATCTGGAAGAAGCGCAGCTCCGATGTCGAGCAGAAGGACTACGACGAGTTCTACAAGTCCACGTTCCACGACTTTGACGATCCTGCGCGCACCATCAGCTTCCACGCCGAGGGCACGCTCGAGTATGACGCCCTGCTGTTTGTGCCGGGACGCGCGCCGTTCGATCTGTACAGCAAGGACTACGAGAAGGGTCTGGCGCTCTACAGCTCCAACGTCCTGATCATGGAGAAGTGCGACGACCTGCTGCCCGACTACTACAACTTTGTCCGCGGCGTCGTGGATTCCGCCGACGTGTCGCTCAACATCTCGCGCGAGACGCTGCAGCAGAACCGTCAGCTCAAGGCCATCGCCAAGCGTGTGGAAAAGAAGATTACCGCCGACCTTGAGGATATGCGTGACAACGACCGCGAGGCCTACGAGAAGTTCTTTGAGAACTTTGGCCGCGGTCTTAAGTACGGCATCTACTCGAGCTATGGCATGAAGGCCGATGAGCTCGCCGACCTGTTGCTGTTCTGGTCTGCCAAGGAACAGAAGATGATTACCCTGGCCGAGTATGCCAAGGGCATGCCTGAGGATCAGAAGGCCATCTACTACGCCGCCGGCGACTCGCGTGAGCGCTTGGCCAAGATGCCCGTGGTAAAGGGCGTGCTCGACCGCGGCTATGACGTGCTGCTGCTGACGCAGGATGTGGATGAGTTCACGTTCCAGGCTATGCGTGAGTACGTTGCCGCCGATATGCCCAAGATCTACGAGGACGATGCCGCCCGCGAGGCTGCCGAGAAGGCCGTGGCCGATGGTGCCGAGCCCGAGGTTGAGGATCGTCACCTGGAGCTCAAGAACGTCGCAACCGGTGATCTTGACCTGGCGACCGAGGACGAGAAAAAGGAGGCCGAGGACGCCACCAAGGAGAACGAGGACCTCTTTAACGCCATGAAGGAGGCACTCGGCGACAAGGTCGAGAAGGTTGCCGTCTCTGCGCGCCTGACCGATGCTCCCGCGTGCATCACCACCGAGGGCCCGCTTTCGCTCGAGATGGAGAAGGTGCTCCAGAAGGGTCCCGAGGGCGCGCCCGACGGTATGCCCAAGAGCCAGCGCGTGCTCGAGCTCAACGCCAAGCACCCGGTCTTTTCCAAGCTCGTCGCCGCTCAGAAGGCGGGCGACGCCGACAAGATCAAGCAGTACTCCGGTTTGCTCTATGACCAGGCCCTGCTGGTCGAGGGCATCCTCCCCGAGGATCCCGTAGCCTTCGCGGCGGCTGTTTGCAACTTGATGTAGTTCGGGGATACGGCACCGTAACTAGATTAGAACGAGAGTGGATAATCTCCCACTTTTGGCTCGAATGCGGGCTTGAAGTGAGAGATTTTCCACTCTCGTTTCCTTTTGAATGATCCCTCCGTCCCCAAGGGATCATTTATTTGTGCGGGTTGTGGTTTTGTGACCTGCTGAAATTTAGGATACTGTACATCTGTACGTTAACTCATCTTCGTAGTATATTGCTACCCGCAAAACTCAACACCATTGTGCTTTGAGACGTTAAAGCGCCTACTACAATGGTTGTCGATAGTACGATTCGATTTAACGACAGGATGGATGGTCCAAGCGTGAGTCTCGGCAGCAAACTATCCAATGCAAAGGTGTCCTTTGCGATATTTAAGCGCGACATTAAGCGACTGCTTGTGAACCCCGTCGCCCTGGTGGTTACCCTAGGCGTGTGCGTTATTCCCTCGCTGTATGCCTGGTATAACATCGTGGCAAACTGGGATCCGTATGGAAACACCCAAGGCATCAAGATTGCTATCGCCAACAACGATCGAGGCACCCAAAACGACTTGGTGGGTGAGCTCAACGCTGGCGACAAAGTGGTCGACCAGCTCAAGGAGAATCATCAGTTGGGCTGGACGTTCGTCGACTCGACGGCCGATGCCAAGGAGGGCGTCGAGAGCGGCGAGTACTATGCCGCTATCGTGATTCCCAAGAACTTCTCGGATAACCTGGTTTCGATGCTCGACGGCAACTACCATCAGCCCAAGCTCACGTACTACGTCAATGAGAAGAAGAGCGCCATTGCGCCCAAGGTTACCGATACCGGTGCAAACACCATCGAGGAGCAGATCAACTCGGAATTTGTCTCTACGGTAGGCAAGACTGTTGCCGGTATCGCCAAGGATGCCGGTGTCGATTTAAAGGACAAGGCAACCCAGACTCAGGACTCGCTGGCAAGTTCGGTGTCCGAGGCGTCCGACACCTTGGGCGAGGTGCGCGATTCGATTGGCGATATGAATGCCGCCATCGATAAGACAAGCAGCTCGATTGCTTCGGCCGATGCTGCGTTGGCGGGCCTGCAGGGACAGGCGCCTTCGCTAACGCAGGCAATCGCTCAGGGTAATGATCTGCTGGGCGAAGCTCGCACCACGGCTGGCAAGTCCATCACCTCGCTCTCCAAGGCACTTTCGGAGGGCAGCATCGTGCTGAGTAAGACATCGGCTTCTGCGAACGCCGCGATTGGCAGGCTTACCGGTACGGTTACGTCCACGACCACTCGAATCGACAACTCGCTCGAATCCCTTCAGGCGACGATTGACCACAACAGCGCTGTCATCGAGCGCCTGCAGATTCTCGTTAACGATACGTCGACGGGATCGGAGAACGCCGATGCGCTCATCGCGTCGACCATCAATTCGCTTCGCGAGCAAAACCAGAAGCTGCAGAGCATTAAGGATGGCCTTTCTGCACAGTCGCGCGCCATGGCAAACGACGCTACGGCAATCTCGAACGCGAGCAAACCACTCAACACGGCAATTCAGACCGGTACGGCTAACCTCGGTCAGGCTCAGACCGATCTGGGGCAGAACGCACTGCCGAAGGCTTCGAGCGCGCTGGACTCCTTTGCCGCCGTTTCGGGCGATTTGACCGGCATTGTATCGGGTATGACCCCCACGATAGCGAGCGCGCGCGGCACGCTGGCGCAGCTCGACGCCACGCTCAAGCAGGCAAAGACCACGCTGTCTCAAACCGATGCCTCTCTTGCCAAGGTTCAGGACAAGCTCGCGACCGCCGCTAATGACATTGCGGCGCTGCAGACCTCTGAGTCTATGGGCGAGTTAGCCGACCTCATGGACGTCGACGTCAATGACGTGGCAGATTTCATGGCGTCTCCGGTTGAGTTGACGTCCAAGCCAATCTATCCGGTCAAGAGCTTTGGCTCGGGCATCGCTCCCTTCTACACCAATCTGGCGCTTTGGGTGGGCGGCTATGTGCTCATCGCCATTTACAAGCTCGAGGTCGACCGTGAAGGTGTTGGCAGCTTTACGGCGCGCCAAGGCTACTTTGGCCGCTGGTTGCTCATGGTGATCCTGGGCGCGTTGCAGGCCATCATCGTTACGGTAGGCGATCTGGTGATTGGCGTGCAGTGCGTCAGCCCGCTGCTGTTCGTGCTGGGCGGCATCGCCATTTCGTTCACCTACGTCAATATCATCTATGCGCTGTCCACCACGTTTAAGCATATCGGCAAGGCTATCGGCGTCATTCTCGTCATCGTGCAGATCCCGGGTTCGTCGGGCATGTACCCCATCGAGATGATGCCCGGCTTCTTCCAGTGGCTGCACCCGCTGCTGCCCTTTACCTACGGCATCAATCTGCTGCGCGAGACGGTCGGCGGCATGTATTCGTTCAACTACCTGTTTAACCTGTGCATTCTGGGCGTGTTCTTGATCGTGGCGCTCTTTATCGGCCTGCAGCTGCGTCCGCTGCTGCTCAACCTTAACCTGCTCTTTGATAAACAGCTCTCCACGACCGGTATGATGATTTGCGAGTCCAACGACCTGCCGCGCCAGCGCTACTCGCTGCGCACGGCCATGCGCGTCATGCTCGATTCCGATTCGTACCGTCGCGAACTGCTCGATCATGCGGTCGCCTTTGAACATCGCTACCCGTACTACATCAAGGGCGGTTTTGCCGCCGTGGTGGGCGTTCAGGTCCTGCTCTTTGTCCTGTCGACGGTTCTCGATATCGACAATAACGGCAAGATCATCCTGCTTGTCATTTGGATCATCTCGGTTATTGCCATCTGCGGCTGGCTTATCAATATCGAATATATCCGAGCGAGCCTCAATACCCAGATGCGCATCTCGGCGCTTTCGGATGAGGACCTGCGTCGCGAGATGCGCGAACACACGGCCGCCATTCCTGCCGCCCGCCACATGTTTGGCCTCAACGCCAGCGAGCGTGGTGCCAAGGGCGGCGATCAGTCCACGGGCCGCTTGCCGCATATCGGCTCGCACCATAAATCTCAGGGCAGCGACAGCACAGCCACAAATGATGGAGATACCACCGCGCTTGGCAAGCACTCCAAAGGAGGTGAGGCATAAATGAAGAACATCCTGCATCTGTTTAAGCGCGATGTCCAAAACGTGTCTCGCTCCGTGATCGGCTTGGTTGTCGTGATGGGCCTCATTATCGTACCGTGTCTGTACGCGTGGTTTAACATCGCCGGCAGCTGGGATCCGTACGGCAACACCGGCAATCTTAAGATCGCCGTGGTCAACACCGATGAGGGTTACGAGAGCGATTTGATCCCCGTCGAGGTTAACGTGGGCGAAAACGTGACCGCCACCCTACGCGGCAACGAGAGCTTCGATTGGGTTGTGCTCAACAATCGCGAAAAGGCTATCGAGGGCGTTAAGTCGGGCGCGTACTATGCTGCCGTCGTTATCCCCAAAACGTTTAGCGCTGACATGATGACGCTTTTCTCGACCGACGTGAAGCATGCCGATATCGAGTTCTACGAGAATCAGAAGGCCAACGCCATTGCGCAGATCGTGACCGAGAAGGGTTCGAGCGCCGTCCAGAGCCAGGTTAACAAAACTTTTACCGAGACCATTACGACGATCGGTCTTAAGACGGTGTCCAGCCTGCTCGATTACATGAGCACCGACCAGGTGGGTAACTTTATCGCCAACCTGTCCTCGACGCTCGGCGATTCGATTGAGGACCTGCGAGACGTTCGGGCAAATGCTTCGTCGCTGGCGGGCATTTTGAGCTCCACGTCCGATTCGCTGACGTCGGCGAGCGGCATGCTCAAGCAGACGGGCACGGTCGATGAGTCAACGAAGCAGCTGATGGAGCATGTCAAGAGCGGTATTAGCGATTCCAAGGAAGCGCTGAAGGACGCCAACGACGCCATCAATGCCGCGATTGACGGAAGCGCGGGCTCGTTTGACAACGTGTCCGCCGAGCTTGCGAAGGCATTTGATGCCGCGAATCAACATGTCGACCTTACAGTGTCCCAGCTCAACGATGCCGCGGCGGCGCTCAACACGCGTGCCGACGATATCGACGCCACGGCCGACCAGCTCCGCAGCTTTGCCGATCAGGTGACTGACGAAAAACTCCAGGACAGCCTCAAGTCTGTGGCAACATCGCTGAGCAGGATTGCTGTGGAGTATCGCAACAACGCCAAGGACTTGACGGCCACCGCGAAGTCTCTCTCTGACAGCATGGCAGAGGTTAATAAGTCGCGTGCCGAGGTCGATCAGGCAATCGCGGATGCCAAGGCTGGTATCTCGGGCGCCAAGACTGACTACGACTCTGCGTTTTCGGCCAAGGCAAAGGAGCTCAAGAAGACCATCTCGGGCGTTTTGGATTCGCTGAACGGTATTTCGAACGATCTGGATAGTGCTGTTGCTGGCCTGACCGACGCATCCGGTTCGCTGGCAAAGGGCCTCTCCAAGGCTGCAAAGCTGGTCAACAAGGCTTCTGATCAGCTGGGCGAGGCGTCGGACAAGATCAGTGCGTTTAAGGACGAGCTCGACGGCGCCTTGATGTCGGATGACCTCGCTACGATCAAGACGATGATCGGCAATGATCCCGAGGGTCTGGCCGTGTCGCTTTCCGGCCCCGTCGCGCTCGATCGCAAGCCGGTCTATCCGATCCGCAACTACGGTTCGGCCATGGCACCGTTCTACACGATTCTGTCGCTCTGGGTGGGCTCGATTGTGCTGGCGGCCATGATGAAGGTCTCGGTTGACGATGAGCTTATCAACGAGCTCATCCCCGTGCGCCTGCACGAGATCTACCTGGGCCGCTACCTGTTCTTTGGCGGTCTGGCCCTGCTGCAGGCAACGCTCGTGTGTGCGGGCGACATCCTGTTCTTTGGCATCCAGTGCGACGACCCGCTGCAGTTTGTGCTGGCGGGCTGGGTCGCGAGTCTCGTGTTCTCCAATATCGTCTACACGCTTACGGTTTCGTTTGGCGATATCGGCAAGGCGCTCGCCGTCGTGCTGCTGGTCATGCAGGTCGGCGGTTCGGGCGGCACGTTCCCCATCGAGATGACCGGCCCCGTGTTCCAGGCGATCTATCCGTTCCTGCCGTTCACCCACGGCATCAACGCCATGCATGCCGCCATGGCCGGTGCGTACCACATGGAGTACTGGATTGAGCTAGGCATTCTGGCGAGCTATCTGATTCCGTCGCTGGCACTGGGCGTCGTCTTCCGCCGCCCGGTCATCAAAGCCAACGACTGGATCATCGAAAAACTGGAGTCAACCAAATTGATTTAGTTCAGACACGTAAACGCTGTCAGAACATCGAGGCCTTCCAGTTTTACACTTTATTATGCTGGATTGCGATGCAACGCCGGTTGTTGCTACAGTAGCGGGGCGTGCCGGGGGTCCGGTGCGCCCCGTTTTTATTTGACCATGAGGCGGCACGCAGCCATACGCGTGCGGACACCACGCCAAGATTGAGTGTGAGGATGTTCCATGGCCCAATACGCTGCCAACGAAATCGAAAACATGCCCGATAGCCCTGTCGCACGGGAGGACCTGGGCGCCGGCGGCACCTCCCGCGGCGCCGGCGCGCGTTCCCCGTTCTTCTGGAAGGTCTTGCTGCTATCGGTGGCGGTCGTCTGGGGCTATTCCTTTACCACCATGAAAGATGCGCTCGACACCATTCCGGTGTTCGAACTGCTCTATATTCGTTTTCTTCCGGCTTCGCTGGTTATGTTCGCCATCTTCCACAAACGCATCATCGCGCACTTTAATGCCCGCAACCTTATCGTCGGACTTGGTATGGGCGCACTTATGTGGGGCGCGTACGGTTTGCAGACGATTGGCCTGGCACAGACCACGGCGGGCAAGAGTGCATTTTTGACGGGTACCTATTGCATCCTCGTGCCGTTTGCGAGCTACGTCCTAAGCGGCGAAAAGCTTACCCGTTACAACTTGGGCGCCGCGTTGCTGTGCCTGGCGGGCATTGGTCTGGTGGCGCTCGATAGCGTCGAGTTCAATGTCGGCGATGTCATCACACTGGGCGGTGCGGTCTTCTTTGCCATCCAGATGGCGGTGACCGCCAAGTATGGCCGCAAGATGGACATCAACGTCATCACGTTTTGGATGTTTGTGGGCAACGGCGTGCTGAGCCTGATCTCGTCGCTGTTATTCGAGACCCAAGCGCCGCTGTCCGTGTGGACGCCGAGCTTTATCGGTGTGATGGCGTTTCTATCGGTGGGCTGTACGTGTGTGGCTCTGCTCATCCAAAACGTCGGCCTGGCGCATGTCCCGGCCTCAACGGGCTCACTGCTGCTTTCGATGGAGTCGCCATCGGGCGTGTTGTTTTCGGTGCTGCTGATGGGGGAGGCGCTCACCTCGCGCCTGCTCGCCGGCTTCGCGCTCATCTTTCTTTCGATTATCTTGAGCGAGACGCATTTCGATTTTTTGCGTCGAAAGCCGCGTCCGCAATTGTAAACAATTTGTTGCGCCGCCTCCCGGGGCGGCATTTTTTATGCGTCGCCCTTAAAGTAGTACCTTGCACTTTACGCTATCAAAGTGCTTGCTGCAAAAACGTTACTGGAGGGCATCTATGGCACCAGCACTGTCCGATCTTCAACCGCAATCAGCGCCCAAGGCCACCGCGGCGGCGCAGACCGCTATCGGTGACGGTCTTGTTGCAGAAGCTCAGGCTTTTGCAGACGAGCTCGCTGCGTGGCGACACGATTTACATCAGATGCCCGAGCTGGGTAATAGCCTCCCGCAGACCTCTACGTATATCCAAGCGCGCCTGACCGAGATGGACATCCCATTTGCTACGCTCGTCGATGGTTCCTGCGTTGTGGGCCTTGTCGGCGCCGGTGCCGCCGCGGCCCAAGGCAATGGCATCTGCACGAATGAGCAGGCCGGTACGGTCATCATGCTGCGTGGCGACATGGACGCCCTGCCCGTTGCCGAGGAATCCGGCGAGCCCTTTGCATCCACCAACGGCTGCATGCACGCTTGCGGTCACGATATGCACGCGACGGCGCTGCTTGGTGCGGCTCGTATGCTCAAAGCGCGCGAGGCAGAGCTTGTTGATGCCAACGCTACGGTTAAGTTGCTGTTCCAGCCGGGCGAGGAAACCTTTGAGGGTGCCCGCGCCGCCATCGCCGACGGTCTGCTGCAGAACCCGCGTCCTCAGGTCGCCTTTGCCATGCATGTCAATAGCCAGTCGCCGCTCGGCCTGGTGCTCTACGGCAGCCCGGCGCTCTCGGGCGTGTACGGTTTTCGTATCACGCTTCAGGGCAAGGGCGGCCATGGCTCGAGCCCCGAGATTTGCATCGACCCCATCACGGCCGGCGTGCATGTGCATCTGGCGCTCCAGGAGCTTATCGCTCGCGAAGTGCCGGCGGCCAAGGAGGTCGCACTGACCGTGGGTAAGTTTGCCGGTGGCCAAGCGGCCAACGTCATCCCAGATACCTGCGTGCTCGAAGGCACGCTGCGCGGCTTTGACGTTGAGCTCATGGAGCACCTCAAGGAGCGTATCTCCGAGGTTGCCAATGGTGTCGCGGCGACCTATCGCACGCCGGCGACCCTCGAGACACTCTCGGATGTTCCCCCGCTCGTACTCGATGACGACATGACTCAGGCGTCGCTTGGCTACGTGGGCGCAGTGCTGCCCAAGGCGGCTTTCTTGCCGCTTTTCCATGCCATGGCGAGTGAGGACTTCGCGCTTATCTCGAGCGAGATTCCGAGTGCGTACTTTACCGTGGGCGCGGCCGTAACCGACACGGACGAACACTTTGCCCAGCACCATCCCAAGGCACGTTTTAACGATGCCGAGCTGCCGCTCGGTGCCGCGGCCTATACCGCCGTCGCTTTGGGCTATATCGCCGACCACCGGTAGCACCCAACCTTGCCTTTCAAGCCTGCGGGCATGGCCGTAAGGCCTATGCCCTTGTCTTTCAAGGCAATCTTGGGCACTACCGGCGCCCGGCGCCGGCTATTCGTTTGTTAAATAAGGAGCAGTATGCCCCAGCAGCGTAAGTTCTTCCCCGGCTGGCTCGTGGTGGCCTCCGGCTTCGTGATCATGGCCACGTGTTACACGATTTTTGTCAATTGCATGAGCCTGTTCCAGCCGCTGATCGTCAGCGACCTGGGTATTTCCCTTGCGCAGTACAACGTCTCCAATGCGATCTCTACCGTGGTGAGCGTTATCGGATCGCTTGTCATTGGCCATGTTGCCGATAAAGTAAGCGGTCGCGTTTTGGGCTCCCTAACCGTTATCGCCACCTCGGCGGTGCTCGCGGGCATGAGCTTTGTGGGTGAGCTTTGGCAGGTCTATGTGCTCTTTGCCGTCTCGGGCTCCTTTGCGAGCACCTGGATCGTGTGCCTGGCGTGCTCTGTGGTCATGCTCGTGTTCCTGCTGGCATCCGAGCCCATCGCCGCCAAGCTGCGTGCGAGCGTGGCGGGGGAGTGGCTGCGGAAATAGATTCGGACCAGCCGAGCCAATGCCTCTTCACGGGAAGGTTCTTCGCCGTGCGGAGCCCGTTCGTCGAGAAGGGCGTAGGTCGTAGTGCCTTTCTTGTCGGCGCCGCTGCAGACGATGCCGTCCGTTTCGGCCCGCATCAGCAGATGCCGCAGCGCATATTGCGAGAGTGGAATGCCCCGCTGATTCAGCGCTTCTCCGATTTCCTCTTTCGTCCGGTGTTTGTTCCCTTCCAGCGTCTTTTGCAGCAGGTTCATGTAGCGGTGAATCGATTTGGAGTCGAGAGCGGCGTCTGTGCCCCGGGCGTAGGAGTCGTTGGCGGCACGGATACGGTCGGCAGTGAGCGAGAGCATCCAGCGCAGGTCTTTCGAAGAAACGAAATGCCACGTCGGACGCAACAGGTGCGTGCGCAGGATGTCGCCCCTGTTCAGGGCGGCTTCGATCTGTGTGGCATCGGTCGATGCGGTGCGGCAGCCGACGGCCCATTTGGCCATGCGGTAGTCCTGGGCTTGTACGGCTCCCATCCACTCCACGACCTGTTGCGGAGCGTCGAAAGGCGGCTGAAGGAGCAGTTGGTTGCGCAGCCGCAGTTCAGTAAGCGTTGTCATGGCGGTTTCGTGTTATTCCCGGACAGCGGAAGAGATCGGGGACGGATTCTGTGATTAAAGGATATTTATCCGGATTTTGGCGAACAAAGGTACTAAATTGCATCCATAACGGATAGGAGAATGTCCTGTTTCTGCTTGTCGGGGTGAAAAAATAGATTGAATTGGATAATTTTTTGTTCTTTTTGTCGTCATTGTAATTTCAAAACGGGAACAAAATTTTTCTTTTCAGGAATTATTCTTTAACTTGATTTTCGAAAAAGGAGAAGTTACTTCAGGGTGATTTTTTCGATAGAGGTTTAATTTTAAAATTGTACTGTATGAAAAATCTTTACTTCGTAGTATTGTGTTGTCTGTTGGGGTTTACGACAAGTTGTAGCGATGACGACAATGCGACTGCATTGTTGCAGATCGATCCTTCGACCGACCTGGTTTTCGAAGCTGTCGGCGGTACCAGGACGATCGAGGTCAAGACCGACCAGGCTACATGGCAGGTGGAATCGAATCAGGCCTGGTGCAAGGTCGCTCAGTCGGATGGTACTCATTTCACGGTAACGGCCGAGGAGAATACGGCTTCGGAACCGAAGCCCCAGGCAGTGGTGACGGTGACGGCCGGGACGGCACAGGCCGTATTGAAAGTCGATCAGAAGGGTACCGAAACCCCTCCTGTGACAGGAACGACTTTTAAGATTACGCTCGGTGAGCCGACTCCGACCGGAGTGAATATGAAAGTGGTGCCTTCGGACAACGATGCGGTTTACTATTACGACGTTCTTTCCAAGCAGATCCTCGATCAGCACCACTCGGGCGATTTGGCCGTATATATGAAGAATATGATGGCAGAAGCGGTCAAGAATTACGGCTCGGTCGAAGAGGCTCTCAAAAAGTTGGGATCTCAAGGCGAATCGAACTATGCATTCGAGGGGCTGGATCCGAATACCGATTACCTGGCTTTTGCTGCGGGGCTCGATGCAGCGGGCGAAGTGAATACCGCGATCGAGAAAACGACTTTCAAGACCAAGGAACTGGCTGCGGGAGCTACTTTTAAGGTGGAGTTTACCTGCTATTATAACGGAGCGGACTTTACGATTACTCCGTCCGATCTCGAGTTTCCGTATTATTCGGCCATCCGTCCGGCGTTCCGCTACCAAGGACTCGACGACGATGCTTTGCTCCAGACAATCATAGCGGAGGACAGCTTCATGCTCGATTTCATGGCTGCTCCGGGCGTATATGAATACAAGAACGAAGGAGTTTATCTGCCCGATACCGAATATTGGGTGCTGATCTTCGGTTGGGCGGCCAGTGCTCCGACCACTCCGATTCAGAAATTCCCGTTCCGCACGAGCAAACCCAATATCGATCCGGCGGCGTGCCAGTTCACGGTGACCCATTCCAACCTTACTTCGCGCGGAATGAACATATCGATCAAGCCTTCGGACGATACGGTTCCCTACATGTTCGATTTGATCTCCGAGGCCGATTACGAGCGGTACAAGGCCGATATGAAGGCTTATGTGACGGAGTACGTGGGACAGGATATCGACAATCTCGATAATAAACGGGTGTGCGGCCAGTCGGGTTACAGCTATACGAAGGTGCTCGAACCGGGAACGAAATATTATGTATGGGTGGCCAGCATCGACGAGTTCGGCAAGCCTCAAGCGGATGTTTATATCTCCGATCCTATTACGACGCTGCCTAAAGCCGTGAGCGATGCGACGGTAACGGCGACTATCGACAAATACTTCAACGGCGACGACCTCTATGCGCTCGATAACGAGAAATACGCGGATTGCCGGGGGCAGGCCTATGTCATGGTGACTTTTGCGGCCGAGAATGCGAAGGAGTGGTACGGAACGATGGTCGCCGAGGATCCGAACGATCCGACCAGTGCGATTTCCGACGACGAGGTTATCGAAACGTTGTTGGTCGGCGGTACGTGGTGTCCTACCGGCAAGCTCTACCTGTGCAAATGGGATACGGAGCATACGATTCTGGCCGTAGGTGTCGCTGCGGACGAGAATCCGGGTGTACTGTTGCGTCAGAGCCACACCTTCACCAAGGCGGGAGCGGCCCCCGTTTCCGAATTCGTAGCACCCGAATCGCAGGGCGTGCACACCGGGACGATGAGGATCGCTCCGCACGTGGCTTCAGTCAGGAATTACAAGTAACAAATGATAAACCGGATGAAATAGTTCCGGTGGGGTTAATGAAAAGTTAAATGGTGGGAAAAGCGGACTGCGTGATGCGTCCGCTTTTTCTTGCGACATTAGAAATCCGCCGGTTTTTCGATCGCTATCCGATCGCCGGTCGCCGGATGGCGGAATTCGATCCGTTCGGCATGCAGAAGCAACCGCCGGCCGGCTGTTCCGTACAGTCGGTCGCCCGCGATCGGAGCATTGAGTCCCGATGGATGGGCCGCATGGACGCGCAACTGGTGCGTGCGGCCGGTCAGCGGGTAGAAGGCGATGCGGGTGCGGCCGTTCCGGAATTCCAACACTTCGTACTCCGTGATCGCCGGCTTTCCGTGCAGGGGATCGACCGCCTGTCGGGGACGGTCGTGGAGGTCCGGTCGCAGGGGTAGTTCGATACGTCCTTTCGGCGGGGGTATCCGCCCCTCCAGCAGGGCGATGTAGCGTTTTCGGACGGTCCGGTGTTTGAATTGGGCCTGGAGATCCTGGTGCGCTTCTTTGGTCAGGGCGAGCAGCAGTACACCCGAGGTGTCCATATCGAGGCGGTGGACGACGAGCGGTCCCGTAGCTGCGGGATAACGCTCCCGAGCCCAGTCGAGGATCGACGGAGCTTCCGATTTTCCGGGGACGGAGAGCATCCCGGCAGGTTTGAAGACGGCGGCTATCCAGCGGTCTTCGTACAGGAGCTCCGGGGCGGTCTGCGGGCAGGTGCGATCGGGTTCGGGCTCGACGTCGAGTCCCCGAAGCATGTGGGCGAGGATCGGGCCGCATTTGCCTCGGCAGGCGGGATAGTAGTGTCCGTGACGGCGGATTTCGCCCTTCGGCGAGGCTCCCCACCAGAATTCGGCGATCGCCAGCGGAGTGAGCCGGTGTTCGAAAGCGTATTGCAGCAGTTTGGGGGCCGCACACTCCCCTGCACCGGCCGGGGGTGTCCTCTGCGGAGTCGGGGTGAATATTTCCGCCAGATCGCGAATCTCTCCGAGGGCATTGAGCAGACGGAACTTGCGAAATAGTTTCGCCTGAAGAGCCGCAGAACGGGCCTTGCGCTCGCAGCGCAGGGATTCGATTCGTTCCGCGATGGAGGTTCGTTGCGCGTGAAGCGATGCGATCCGATTTTTCCAACTCTGTTTCAACCGGTGCAGCTCCGCTTTTTCGTATTGGCTTTCCCGGACTAAAGCCGTCAGCGTATCTTCGTCGGGGTACTCCCTGCGTCGGGCTTCTCGGGCGGTTTTTGCGATTCGCATCCGGGCTTTTGCGGCTGCGATTTCCCGGGCGGCTTCTGTTTCCATTTCTTCTATGGTTCGGAGAAGTCCCCTGTAGCGGACATCCGTTTCGAGGGTTTCGATTTGCCGGTTCAGGTCCGAAATGGCGGCCTCTTCGGTGCGGAAGAGATCACCGGGCCGCAACATGTCGTAGATGGGCGGGACGAAGTATTCGTGGCTGTTGCTGCCGGCCAGATTACCTGAAAATGCGGTCAGAAAGCCTACAGTTCCGGCTGAATCCTTCACGACCAGCACTCCGAACATTTTACCCGCAGAGAGTTCTTCGGTCCACTCTTTCCGTTCGCACAAGTAGGCTTGCAGCTCCCGGGCCGCTAATTCGCACAGCGGATGCGGAGTGTAGTGGAATGGGTTGTTGAGCTGGGTCGGAAGCGAGAACGAAGCGATGGAGTGTCGGAAACGATGCAACATGGGGACTGTCTGCGGATTCGGTAGTCGGACCGAAAAAATATTTCGGGAAAAATGGCCGGAGTCGTTTGCTGCGACTTCGGAGTAGTTTGTTATCGTTCCGTTTCGGAGTCGATTGGCAGGGAGTCGATCGGTTTTGTGACGATACTATCGACCACGAATTTCGAGAATCCCCGCCAGGGAAGCGCTCCGAAATACTCCTTGTAGTGGAGCTCGATGTTTTTGCCGCCCAGCAGCATCAGCTTGCGGGCGAGCGCTTCGTTTTCGACGGAAAATTCGAATTCGTAGGATTGGATCGTGCCGGCCGTTTTGGACCGTATGCCGGATTGGATCAGCTTGCCTTCGTAGGTTTTGAAGACGAGCCCTTTATAGACGACATAGTTCAACTCTCCGCTTTTGACGCCCTCGCCGAAGACGAAGAAGAAGCGGATGTAGAGGAATGCGGTCAGGGCGACGATAAGTAATACGGTGAATACGATCCAGCGTTTTTTCATGCTTGCGGCGATTTGTTCCGATGCAAAAATAATCATTTAATCCGATTCCGGTCTTCCCTTCGTATTTTTTCCGGGAACCGGAGTGGCCGGCCGGTAAACGCTTGCGGGGGCGAATCGTCTGTCCGGCGGCACGGTCCGGGGTGCTATTCCTGCCGACCGTTTTGCTGCAAATACACAATGTTATAAAAAAAGAGTTGCATTGCTGCAACTCTCTCTCATTCTGTGGTGCCACCGGGAATCGAACCAGGGACACAAGGATTTTCAGTCCTTTGCTCTACCAACTGAGCTATGGCACCATCCCGTCTGAATATAGATGCTATTCAGTGATTTACGCATAGCCCGTTCGCCCCTTGTTTCTGTCTTTTCGTTGCGGTTTAACTGACGGTTTAACTCTTGATTTAATCGAGATTATTAGTAATTAAGTGAATTAGTATTATTGCAGTCAAAGGAAAACGCCGCATTTTTTCGGCCTTTTCTCCTTAACCTTTATAGATACGATGCAATTCAACTCCACCGAATTTTAATGGATTAAAATAGTTTGCCTTGCATCCTTTCGGCTTCTTGTTTTTGTCTGTTCTTTTTGCCTTCGGGAGTTTCTATAGGCTTTTCATTTTTAAAATATTCATCTACTCGGACTATATTATATTCTGTTATTTTTTCATCTCCATTGCTATCTATATTTTTTTTGATCTCGAGTAGACATTTTATAGAAGAACCGTTTGTAAATTCAATGGTTCCTGTTTGCACCAATGTTTTGAACTCGTTTGATTTCATATTAAATGCAACAGTTTCTCCATTGTATATCCCTCTCCATTTGTAATCTCCTTTTTTTAGGACTGGGGATATTATTTCGATAATTGCCCCATCTACTATTTCTGATGGGAGATCGCTTGATGTTATGATATAACTCGGAAAATTAGTTTTTTGAACAAACAATTCAGGACTAATAGGTATAAAATTCTCATCTTGTGCTTTAACCGAAATTTGAGTTACGTTCGGTTCTTGGTTTAGTTGTTCATAAAAATTGGAGCGTTTTTTCTCTATTTTATCTTGTTGCTGTATTTGTCTAAGCATTTCTTGTTTTAGCTCTATATCTAAACGAAGATTCTCTTTTTGCATCTGTTTTACTTCCTCGTCTGCGAAAATATTTTCGATGGTCTGTTGCACAATAGACTCAATGGTAGTTGTTATCGGAGTGGCAATTATTGTTGTTGCCAAAGTTGTTACGATGGCAATATATATAGTTTTTTCTTTCCCATTGAGGGCTCTTTTAAATGATTTAGCTTTTAGTCGAAACCAGCGAATAACACCCCCATTTGCCAAAGGCATTGTTTCGATAGTAACGGAAAGCCCCCATTGTCCTGCTATGCTATCAAGTATATCCAATAATTCCCTCTCGCACTTATTTTGGATATTTGCATCTATTATGTGAGAGTTGTCGTCCATCCAATAATGGAGTTCGATTGTATTTGCTTGCAAGATAGACTTAACCATAGCTACAAATTTTCTATAAATGTATAGAAAATTGTAATATTATCAAAAAATTGAGTTGCTAAAATTGTCTTAAATAGTTTTCGCAAAATCCAGCTAACGGGAATTTCACTACCTCGTCCCGTCCGTCG
>OGQZ01000854.1_pt1 | contig 25091 bp, 22 predicted proteins | sample 1553321 | NCBI WGS metagenome assembly OGQZ01 (sample SAMEA2579958, study PRJEB22360) | human gut metagenome | reverse complement strand
AAGATGAAGGCCCCCTCTCCACAATCCACACAAAAAGCCAATACGTTGCGGGCCAAAGCCGGCGAAATGCTCTCTGCAATCTGCAGACCAGTCACGCCCTGTTCATACTCACGAACAGTTCCGTCTGGAAATGTGATTTTAATCATAATTGTATTTATTTGTTTTTAGCGAGTGATACGAATACCCGCGATTGTTTTAACAAGTGCAAAATTACTATTTTCCTGTGAAACGAAGAAAGAACATACGTTAAATATGTCTTCATCTATCATTTTCCCTTCTTGTTTCCATATTTCTTTATTGCCACATAGGCATCAACGAGTCCCAGTTCGCCAGCTTTGCTGAGGTCTGCCACACCTTGTTCCACATTTCCGGCAAACACCCTCACCATTCCTCTGTTATAGTAAGCCTCTGCCAGTCTGCCGTCAATGGATATGGCCTTGTCGTAGTCTGCCAGCGCCTTGCCATAGTCTTTGGATGCGGCATACAGGTTTGCCCTGTCGTAATAAAGATATGCGTTGTTGCCGTCGAGACTTATCGCTTTGGCAAGGTCGTCGATAGCCTTCTGCTCACTGAACATCGGTTTGCCTCCCATCGACGCATCGAATGTCCTCAACATCGTCAGACATACCGCCCTCTGCCAATATGCGAGCACCGAGGTGCTGTCTATCTGCAGATATGCCGAAAGGTCGTTTTCTGCATCGTAATAATTCTGGGTCACGCAATACGCCACAGCCCTCTTGAGCAGATACCCCTTGTCGCCACGCAGATCCTTCGATTTCTGTATCATATCGCTCAGCGAGTCTATCATCACGAGATAGCGCTTCGATGTTTCCTCGTCGAGGCTCTTCGGATTACAGGTTATCTGTAGTGGCAAGCTGGCATTGTGTATCGTGGCGTCTGACTTCTCTGCCATTTCCTTGTTGAAACGGTCAACGATTTCATCTGAAGCGACATACGACTTCACGCCGTTGTTGTACTGGATGAACGAGAGCTGGTACATCGGCATATACTCCACATCGAGGTGGCGGTTCTGCACCTTTCCTCTGTAGGAGTTTTCATACTCATGGTCCACCTCTGCCTTGTCGTCAACCACGAGCTGGTTGTATTTGTCGAAGTTTATCTCGCTTCTCTTTCTCACATCACGTATCTTCTTCTTGCTCCAACGTGGCTGATAGCCATTCGACTTGTCGTTCTGCGCCTTGAAGATGCGGAACTCATCGAGCTCTGCCTTCGCCGTCATGCCGAGACGGCGGTAACAGCGGGCACGGTTGCTGAGTCCTACCCAGAAGTTGGGGAATTGTGATATCAATGTGGAATAGTCGGCAATCGCACCTCTCAGGTTTCCAATGCGCTCACGCAGCAGCGCACGGTTGTAGATAGCCATCACGTTGCCTGGTTCAAGACGGATTATGAAGTCGAAGTCCTCCACCGCCCTGTTGTCGTCGCCCACCTGCACACGCAGCTGTCCTCGGTTGTAGTGTGCCAGGAAATTGTTCGGCTCCAGTTCAATTGCCTTGTCGTAATCCGCCAGAGCTCCACGCAGGTTGTTGATATTGTATCTTGCCAACGCACGGTTCACATAATATCCCGCCATGCTTGGTTTCAGATGTATTGCCTTGGAGAGCTGCTGCTCAGCGTCTTTCCATTCCGACTTAGCCAGACTTATCATCGAGCGTGTCGCCCATGCCTCACCGTCGTATGGGTTGAGTTCCAGGCTCTTGTCCAGATACTGGCTTCCTTGCAGAGTGTCTTTCTGTTGCAGACACAGTTCTGCCTTGAGTCTGAACGCCTGTGAATATTTAGGCCAGCGCCTCATCATCACGTCGAGATCTGCTGATGCCTTGTCATAATCCTTGTCCTCCAGCTTACACAACACCCTGTTATACCACAGGTTCTTGTTGTCCGGCTCGTATTCTATCGTCTTGTCGTAGTCGGCTATGGCTCCAGAGAAATTGTTCTGCTTGATGCGGCAGAGTCCTCTCAGCTCGTAAATCACCGGCACATAGGGGTTCAGTCTTATCGCCTCGGTGCAGTCGGCCTCGGCCCCCACATAGTCGTCGAGCCTGAACTTCGCCTCGCCTCTTCCCAGCCACGGCTCGTAGAGATATGGCTTTGAGGCTATGGCACGGCTGAAATACTGTATAGACAAGACATAATCCTCATAATACAATGCGCTCTGCCCTACCCTTATCAATCTGTCGATGTTGTATTGCGCCCTGGCAAAGGCCAACGAGGCGAAACATAATACCAATAAGAGTATCTTGCGCATAGTAGCATGAGGATTACGTGTCTGTTGTTCTAAAAGAATATCTTCGTCAAAACGACGGCTCATCGAGCCCCGCGTCAGCGTCTTGCCGCCTTTGTGCGGTAGCTGCAGCGGTAGCGTCCCTGCAAGAGAGCCTTCAGTTTACTCTTGATGAGCTGCTTTCTCAGCGGAGAGATACGGTCGATGAACATCTTAGCGTCGAGATGGTCGAACTCGTGCTGCATGACACGGGCCAGATATCCCTCCACCCACTCATCGTGCTCGTTGAGGTCTTCGTCGAGATACTGCACATGGATGCGTGTAGGACGTGTCACTTTCTCCTGGATGCCAGGCAGCGAGAGACATCCTTCCTCCAGGCTCTCCGTATTCGTTTCGTCGTATTCTATGATATGTGGATTGATGAATCCCTTCTTGAATCCCTTGTATTCGGGAAAATCTTCCGACAGCACATCGAGGTCGATTACCACAACCCTGATGTTCAGTCCTATCTGCGGTGCGGCAAGTCCCACGCCGTTAGCCTCCTCCATCGTCTCGAACATGTTTGCCAACAGTTCCTTCAGATTGGGATAGTCTTTCTCAATATCAGCCGATTCTTTTCTCAATACCGGCTGTCCGTATATATATATAGGTAAAATCATCTCTTTGATTCCAAAAAACTTTGTAATATTATTGTTGCGCTTATTTCATCTACGAGCGCTTTGTTCTGACGCGCCTTCTTTTTCAGTCCGCCGTCTATCATCGCCTTGTGTGCAAGCACCGATGTGAAACGCTCGTCATAGTATATGATAGGCACCTGCTGATGGTTTTTCCAGCGCGCCACAAACTGTCTCACCCTCGCCAGGTTCTCGCTCGGCTCGCCATTCGGCTGCCGCGGCTCACCGATGACAATCAGCTCCACGCTCTCCTCGCTGATGTATTTCACGAGATAGTCGTAGAGCTGCGCCGTAGGCACTGTGGCAAGCCCTCCTGCAATGATCTGCAGGGGGTCGGTCACGGCAAGTCCGGTGCGTTTCTTTCCGTAGTCTATCGACAGTATGCGTGCCACGGTTCTGATTACTGCTGGTTATAGAGCAGCCATGCGTCCGGATACTGGCTTCTCAACTGGTTACGGCTCTGCACAGCCTCGTTCTTGGTATCGAATGTAGTTGCCACCACACGATACATCCTTGTAGCCGAGTCGTAAGCCACCTGTGCGGCATAGCCCTTGTTGTTGAGCTGTCCCTGCATTCCCTCTGCATTTGCCTGCACAGAGAAAGAGCCTACCACAACGCTGAACGACTTCAGTCCGGCACCGCTTATCACAGAGTATTTGCCCTGACGCACCGGCACATTGTCGGTATTGTCAACGACAACGGTCTCGTTGGCTGGCTTCTCCACAACTGGAGTCACTACTGCAACTTCTTCTGTTGGCTGTTCTGTAGCGGTCTTGTTTTCGGCAGCCTGTGCCTTTTCATACATCTTTCTGTATGCTTTCTCAGACGAACCACAGCTTGTGAATGCAACAGCCAGGAAAAGGCTTGCGCAGATTATAGTATATTTCTTCATTTCAGTTATATTGTTTGGTTATACATTCTTATTTTTCAAAATCTCTGCAAAGTTAAATAAATTAGGTGTAAATAAAGAGATTGCGGCACACAAAGTTTGTTAAATACCTTCTTTATCTCTTCAGCAGGCAAAAAAATAGTAAAAAGGCATTGCCGATACAAAAAAAAGCACTATATTTGCTTTCACAATAACATTTAGTCTAATTTTTAACATCTGAAGATTATGAAAGCATTAGGTTACATCGGAGCATTCCTCGGCGGAGCTCTGGCAGGAACAGCACTCGGTCTATTACTCGCCCCAGAAAAGGGTACCGATACAAGAGAGAAAATCACTGACGCCATCGACGACTTCTGCAAGCGCCACAGCATCAAGCTGACACGCAAGGAAATGGGTGACTTGGCTGACGACATCCAGGATGCGGCAGCTGAATCTGAGGAGGTATAACACCTGCCTCCAGCCATCTGCCACGCTTGGCGGATGGACAAAGAACAAGGTAAACGAACTATAACTAAATCCAAGGACATTGATGTTTTCAAGTGATAGGAACATCGGCATAATAGGCAGACTCGTGGAGTTAGCCCGTCATTACTTCGGCCTTCAGTGCGAATACATAAAGCTCGGAGCGATAGAGAAGTCTGTCAGACTGATAACGGCACTCGTGATAGTGGCGGTATTGGCTCTGATAATCATCATGACACTGATATTCTTCTCGCTCGCCGCCACGGTATGGCTGTCCGACTGCATCGGGTATGCTGGAGCCTTCTGCGTGGTGGGGGCATTCTATCTGGTTGCCTTCCTACTGTTCCTCCTATTCAGAAAACCGCTCGTTGAGCGTCCGTTGGTGAAATTTCTCACCGATGTTTTAATGGACCGATAGCTTATGGACAAGACTCAGAACCATCAACAGCATTTCCATTCATTGGACGACATCGCGGCTCGCCGTGAAGTGTTGCTCAAAGGAATGAACAAAGACCAGAAAGAAATTGGTCTGCTATGGAACGCGATGTTCAAGCCGGAGAAGAAGACCAGACAGAAAGGTTTCACTCTGTCGAGCGTCCTCAGCTCGAGCGTCGGCATCATCGACGGTGCCTTGTTCGCATGGAAGATTTACCGGAAGTTCAAACGATGACAAACGGGAAAACGGAATACACAATCCCCGGCACAAGATGCAACAAACGCTCTTGTACCGGGGATTTTCATTGTTTTCCACAGAAACGCCCACCACTCTTCAATATCCACACGCCTCTCTCCGACTTACCTCATGTCAATGCAAGTCAGTCGTTATCGTCCTCATGGTCAAATCGTCCGCAATCTCCAACTCACTATATGTCCACTCAAGCCATAATGACTGATGGTGATAAACGAGTTTTCGTGAAAAGAAGTGTCATTGTATCATTTTCGCCTTTATTCTATAGTCAAATCTCTGACTTATAAAGACTTAGCTAAATGATACTTTTCTGAAGTATTTACAGAAAAGTATCATAAAAGTATCATTCTGAATACCGAAGTATCATCACTTCCAAACTATCCACACACAACGTCAACAGTTTCTTTCACGCCAAGAGCTGCCAAACCGGGTATTTCCATGTCATGTTTCATCCAAAGAACACTTTGATTTCTGTTTTGGGCATCAACGGGCACATTCGGGGCATTGATGTTGCCCAAGTGGGGCACGGTGCTTGCCCAAGTGGGGCACTGTGCTTGCCCATCATGGGCACGCTGCTTGCCCCGGATGGGCACAATTGCAGTCAGACGTCTGCCCAATAAGTTAGCATGAGTTCGACGAATTAGAATAAGGTTAATTGTCTATCTATAGTCCTTTGGACTACAATTATTGGTTTCTTAGGAAAGAAACAATATGCAGCCAAAGCTCCAAGAGTATTGACAATGACTGTCGCCTGAATTCCTCTCATCTGACAATTTCTTTCATCAGCAAACCATCCAGACAATTGGCTGACAATCGTAAGGTAGTCAACTGTCTGTCTGTCAAAATGTTACGACTAAAAACCAGACAATCTGACAGTTTGTGAGCAATTCTTGCTTTTACTAAGAATCAGCGATATGGGCAACTTTCACCCATATCGATTATCTTAAACCCAAATCGGTCATTAGGCCGTTCAATGGTAGTATTTTACAACTGCTTGCAAAAGATTTACCGGACAGCAATATTTAGAAATCTATTTTATTCTTGTTCTTCTTTTTGCCTGAGTTGATGAGTTTCACGAGCGACAGGACATCCACTCCTACAGAACAGGAGTTCTGATATGCCTTCTTGCCGTTGACTGTCTTGAAAAGTGGCGTTAGACCCAGCGAACCGCTGAAGACAAGCGGACCGATTCCCCAGACTACCGACATGTTAAGTCCCAGACGGTTGAGCTTGTAGGTCTCGTCTGCCGATATGTTTCCTTTCATCTTATACCAGGCATTGGTACGGATCTCGGGCGACAGTCCCAGCCCCAAATAGAAGTCATAGCTGCCATCCACGGTGAACATCATGGGCAGACGGAACGACATATAGTTGATATTGTTGCCGTCGGCTCGCTGGTCCATCTTCACGAAATCCCATTTGCCGCCGGTTTCCGTCACGACATAGTCTTTCTGAAAGCAGAGGTGGCTCCACACAAGCTGGGCTGCGATACTGAATCCCATACTGTTCTGCTTGTTGAACGGCACCGACATGTAATAAGGGGTGACGCCAAATTCAAACGACTTTGAAAACCTTGCGTGGTGGAGCTGGCTCGTGCCGAACACCTTGCCGGTGATGTTTGCCATACCGAACCATACCGTAGGATAACGTGGGGCGAAATCGATGTGCTGCAGATTGCTTGTTGGCAGGAATGGCGAACCCACATATACCTGTTCCACTTCCTGGCCATCCACGAAGTTCATTTCGCTGACCTTCGTCTGCTCCACTCCGTCGTTGCCGAACACCTTGACGTTGGTCTTGCTGCCATCCACGTCTACTACGATTTTTTTGTCTTTCACCACAAACGTCGTGTCTTCTTTCTCTGCTGCCTCTCCCAAAAGCGGCAAGAACGCAGCCAACAATAGTAATTTCTTCATATTTCAAGTTTTTTATTATCAAATTGACATCCTGTGAAAATGTTTTTGCCTTTCATAAAGGTCAGGACGGGTTGTTTTTTCAGTGGATTTCCGGAGGGCAGCCCTCAATACTTGGAATAACAGAGTTTCAGTATGTCGTCGGGCGACAGTTTCCCTTCTATATATATCACCGTACCCTTACGGCTGTCCACATAGCTGAAGAGGATGTATCTGTTGTAACCGCCCGGCAAAGGTTTCATCATGTAATATCCACTCACAAGTTCACCACCGTCGATTACCTCGCGCACCTTCTTGGCATTCTTCCTGTCGGCATCGAGATATGGCTTCACTGCATGGTGTAGCTTCTTGTATACCAGACTCTTATACACTCTGAGTTTATAGCCATGCAGCGTGGTGTTTTCCATCACCACCATCTTGCATCCCTTGGCTCTGCCATATCGCTGGAACACATTGTCAACGTTGAGTCCCTTTTGTCCCATCGCTGCAACGGCAAGCATCAGAAACACAGCCATGAACATCATGCGTCTAAACAAATATCGTTTCATAGTCATTGACATTAAAATTCTACATACATCACCATTCTCCAACAACAAGTCACCTCATCATCCGCATAGCCTCAAACGGATCATCGTCTGCCATTTCACCGACGTTGCGCAATGCCTCAGCAGCTTCTGCATGCACCAAGCGCTTGTCGGTGTACACTTTTCCGTCTTCAACCATATAGCACACCGCATCACTCTGGTGCGACGGAAGGAAAAAGACCAACAATAACGCCAGCCGACAGCCAGAGGGCTACCTTGCGGTGCAGACCGACGGTCTTGCCGGCGGTTTCAGGCTCCGCTTCAGCAGCAATGTCATCAGTTTCGTCACGAACCGTTTTCCTCTCTGCATCCACGAAGCAGAACATGACCCTGTATGGTTTCCATTCCGCCGGAATATCACCCGAATGTTCTCTGAAATACGTTCTCAGAAAATCTTCCTCCGCCATAGTGGTCTCACCGCCGATATATTTCTCCAGCAGTTCCGCAATATGAGCCGTTCTGTTGTCATTAATATCATTTTTCATCTCTTGCTCCTTTCATCAGTTTCATATAAGTATCTCTTATCTTCAGACGCGCCCTTGAGAGGTTCTTTCTCAGATTGTCGGCTGTACAGCCCGTTATCTGCATTATCTATCCGGCATCATAGCCCTCTATCTCTTTCATTCTGAACAGCTGGCGCTGCAACGGCGGAAGGTGTTCCACTATATTCCGTATCAGCGCCATCTCGTCGAGAGTCTCCACGCCTCGCTCCTCAAAACCGGCGTCACCCTCTGACAATTCGGCTGAAGGATGCCGTTGCTGCCGGCGCCTGTCGTCATAGAAGGCATTGCGCAATATCGTATAGAGAAGTGCTTTTATATTGTCTGAAGCATCCAGCGAGTCGCGCCTTTTCCATAGCCTCAGCATCGCTTCCTGCACGAGGTCCTCGGCATCTTCTCCGTTTCCGGTCATGCCAAAGGCCCGCGACAGCAACTCTTGTCTAAGAGGCAGGATAATATGGTTGAACTCTTCTGGTTTCATCTCTCGTTTATATATATAACGCCAAAGAAAAGGATTTCGGACATTTGGCAGGGATATTTTCAAAAAAAATTACGGACAGACGAACAAACAAGGATATTGCTTCCATTTGTTGACAGACAGGATTATTGCTGAAACGTACAAGTCGAGACATATACCCTTGTCTACTCGTCTACTTGTCTACTTGCCTACTTGCCTACTTGCCTAAAAATTATATAAAAAACCTGCGGGTAACATAAGTATTTGAGCAAATTTTCGTAACTTTACACGCTCTTTGGCCTGAAGGCTTAGGCTACGTGCCTTGAAATGCCCTACAAAGACATTCGCGAAGGAAATAAAAAGAATATATAAATGCATTTTAAATGGAAATACGATCCACCTACACCAGAACAAAAGAAAGATGCAGAAAAACTGATTGACAACCTGAAAGTCAGCCCCGTGATAGCGACGATAATGGCGAAGCGCGGAATAAAGGAAGAGGACGCAAAGAAATTCTTCCATCCGCAGCTCAACGACCTCATCGACCCTTTCCTTATGAAGGACATGGACGCCGCGGTGGAAAGACTCAACGAAGCCATGGGGCGCAAGGAACGCATCATGGTGTATGGTGACTACGATGTGGACGGATGTACTGCCGTCGCATTGGTTTACAAGTTCTTACAGCAGTATTACTCCAACATCGACTACTACATTCCCGACCGCTACGACGAGGGATATGGAGTGAGCCGTAAGGGTATCGACTTCGCCCACGAAACGGGTGTGGGACTGATAATAATACTCGACTGTGGAATAAAGGCGATAAAAGAAATTGAATACGCCAAAGAGCTGGGCATAGACTTCATCATCTGCGACCATCACGTGCCGGATGAGGAAATGCCACAAGCTGCCGCTATTCTGAACCCCAAAAGAGAAGACGACACCTATCCTTTCAAACATCTGTGCGGATGCGGTGTGGGATTCAAATTCATGCAGGCGTTTGCAAAGAGCAACGGCATTTCTTTCTCAAGACTGATACCGCTGCTCGACTTCTGTGCCGTGAGCATCGCTGCCGACATCGTACCGGTGACGGGAGAGAACAGGATTCTTGCCTACCACGGACTGAAACAGCTGAACCAGAACCCTAACATCGGACTGAAAGCCATCATCGACATCTGCGGACTGAACGGACGCACGCTGTCGATGAGTGACATCGTGTTCAAAATCGGACCGAGGATCAACGCTTCCGGACGTATGGAGAACGGAAGGGAGAGCGTGAACCTGCTCGTGGAAAAGGATTTCGCCGTGGCTTTCGACAAGGCGAAACACATCAACGAATACAACGAGCAGCGCAAGGACATAGACAAGCAGATGACCGAAGAGGCAAACTTGATTGTGGGCAGACTGGAGAGCCAGCAGAAACACTCGAGCATAGTGCTCTACGACGAGAACTGGAAAAAGGGCGTGATAGGAATCGTGGCTTCCAGACTGACGGAAATCTACGTGCGGCCTACCGTAGTGCTGACACGCGACGGCGAGCTCGCCACCGGTTCGGCACGAAGCGTGGCAGGATTCGACATATATGCCGCCATAAAGAGCTGCCGTGACCTGCTGCTGAACTTCGGCGGTCATACCTATGCAGCCGGACTGACGCTGAGATGGGACGACGTGAAGGAATTCAGAGACAGGTTCCAGGCATACGTGGAGGAACATATACTGCCGGAACACACCGAAGCGGCACTCAACATCGACGCCGTGATAGACCTGAAGGACATCACGAAGAAGATGCACAGCGAACTCAAGAAGTTCGGCCCCTTCGGACCGGGCAACACAAAACCGATGTTTGCCACAATGAACGTATACGACTTCGGCACGAGCAAGGTGGTGGGCAGAGAGCAGGAACACATCAAACTGGAACTCGTAGACTCAAAGTCTAACAACGTGATGAGCGGCATCGCCTTCGGACAAAGTGCCGCAGCACGATACATCAAGTCGAAACGCAGCTTCAACATCGCATACACCATAGAGGACAATATCTTCAAACACAACGACGTGCAGCTGCAGATAGAAGACATACAGCCGACAGAGGGACAGGCTTGAACATTATAACACTGGCAGATGGCAGACGACAAATACCTCAGGATTCTTAAGGAGTATTGGGGCTACCCTGACTTCAGAGGAATACAAAGAGACATCATTGAAAGCATCTGTGCCGGGAAAGACACTCTCGGACTGATGCCTACCGGCGGTGGAAAGTCTATCACCTTCCAGGTGCCTGCCATCGCCATGGAGGGGGTATGCCTCGTCATCACCCCACTCATAGCGCTGATGAAAGACCAGGTGGACGCTCTGAGAAAGAAGGGGGTGAAGGCATACGCCATCTATGGCAGCATGAAACATGCTGAGATACTGAAGATTCTCGACAATGCCGTGCTCGGTGGCGTCACCTTATTATATATATCCCCCGAAAGACTGTCGTCTGAATTGTTTCTCAGCAAACTGAGCCACATGACCGTGAGCTTCATAACCGTTGACGAAGCCCACTGTATCTGCCAATGGGGATATGACTTCAGACCATCATATCTGGCAATATCCGAAATCAGAAAGATAAAGCCGGACGCACCTGTCCTCGCACTTACAGCCACCGCCACCCTACCCGCCATCGACGACATACAGAAACAACTCAACTTCAAGGAAAAGAACGTATTCCGCATGAGTTTCATGAGGAAAAACATAGCGTATATCGTCAGGACAGCCGACGACAAGCTCGAACAGGCTGCACATATCATACGATCGCTCAGCGGTTCGGCAATCGTGTATGTCTACAGCAGGAAGAAGACCAAAGAAGTGGCTGAATATCTCAACGACAACAATATCAGCGCCACCTTCTATCATGCCGGCCTCGACCATGCTGTGAGAGACTTGCGGCAGTCAATGTGGCAGGAGGACAAGGTGAAGGTGATGGTAGCCACCAATGCCTTCGGCATGGGTATAGACAAGCCGGACGTGAGGGTCGTGATACATATCGACAGTCCTGACTCCATAGAGGCTTATTTCCAGGAAGCCGGGCGCGCAGGCAGAGACGGAAACAAGGCTTATGCCGTATTGCTTTTCAACGGCAGGGACAAGTCGATACTGCAGCGCCGCATCGCCGACCAGTATCCTGACAAGGAATATATCAAGACCGTGTATGAACATCTTGCGTATTTCTTCCAACTCGCCGTGGGCTGCGGCTTCGAAAGGACTTTCGAATTCAACCTCGACAAATTCTGCAGAAACTTCAAACACTATCCGGCAAGAGTGGAATCGGCACTCAAGATTCTTGAAAAATCCGGATACATAGAATACAGCGAGGCAAGCGACAACAAGGCAAGGATGCGTTTCCTCATCGGACGCAACGACCTTTATCGCCTGAAAGACATGACCGATGAAGAGAACGCCGTCGTTGTGGCAGCACTCAGAAACTACAGCGGCATGTTCTCCGATTATGCCTATATCGAAGAGGCGCTCATCGCACAGCAGAGCGGTATGGACGACCAGCAGACTCATGAAATACTGAAGACCCTGAGCAGAAAGCATATCATACATTTCATACCCCGCAAGAGCATACCACACATCAAATATACGCAAAGCCGCGTTGACTTCGAGGAGATTGTCATCCCGATGAAAGTGTATGACTGGCGAAAGAAACTGGCTGAGAAGCGCCTTGAGGCTGTGGTGACATACGCCGAGAGCGAAAAGGTTTGCCGCAGCCAGCAGTTGCTCAACTACTTCGGAGAGACACGGTCTGAGAGATGCGGACAATGTGACGTGTGCATAGAACAGAAAAAGAGAACAAGAGAGGACAAACAGAGAGACAAGGATATAAGACTCGCCATTCTGAAACTGCTCGAAGACAAGAAGCCTCATCACATAAAGGAACTTTACACCCTCGATTTCGACATGCCGTCGATAGAACGTGTGCTGCGACATATGGCGGACGAAGAGGAGGTGTATAATATTGAGGGCAAGATAACACGCTGACATCCGCATTGCACACTTCATATCATATATGTGTCATTATTCTGACATTTCTTTATTTTTTTAAGTTTTTTTGTTCTAAATGTATCTTAAAAAAGAAAATACGTGTGTCATTTTGTTCTATTGTTCGGAAAAACAAGTACCTTTGTAGGCAAATGCAAGGGCATTTGCCCGATATACAACAATAGCATTATTTTTGGCGTACAATCATAAACGCTCAAACACAAATTTGCAATACGAGGTATTAGCTTAACACTAAAAAAGGAATAAGATGAAGAATAAGTTGAGAAGTGCGGTATGCACCGAAGGAAGGAGAATGGCAGGAGCCAGAGCCCTCTGGGTGGCGGCAGGAATGAAACACGAACAGTTCGGCAAGCCAATCATTGCCATCGTCAACTCTTTCACTCAATTCGTGCCCGGACATACTCATCTGCACGACATCGGACAAATCGTAAAAGAAGAAATAGAGAAAATGGGATGCTATGCCGCCGAGTTCAACACTATCGCCATAGACGACGGAATAGCGATGGGACACGACGGAATGCTGTATTCCCTGCCTTCACGAGATATCATTGCCGACTCCGTGGAATACATGGTTAACGCCCACAAGGCTGATGCCATGATATGCATATCAAACTGCGACAAAGTGACGCCGGGAATGCTTATGGCTGCAATGAGACTTAACATACCTACCGTTTTCTGCAGTGGCGGACCGATGGAAGCGGGACGCTGGAAAGGCGCAAACGCCGACCTCATCACCGCCATGGTGAACGGTGCCGACAAGAGCGTGAGCGACGAAGAACTGAAGGAGATTGAAAGTTGTGCCTGTCCTGGCTGCGGTAGCTGTTCAGGTATGTTCACGGCAAACTCCATGAACTCGCTTACAGAGGCAATCGGCATGAGTCTGCCGGGTAACGGAACGATTCTCGCCACCCACAAAAACAGAATACAGCTTTTCAAAGACGCCGCACACCTGATAGTGGAAAACGCCATGAAATATTATGAGGATGGCGACGACAGCGTGCTCCCGAGAAACATTGCCACAAGGGAAGCTTTTCTCAACGCCATGACTCTCGATATAGCGATGGGAGGAAGCACAAACACCGTGCTACATCTGCTCGCCGTGGCACAGGAGGGCGGTGTGGAGTTCACGATGAGCGATATCGACAGGTTGAGCCGTAAGGTGCCTTGTCTGTGCAAGCTCTCGCCGAACACACAGAAATACAGCATTCAGGAATGCAACCGTGCCGGTGGAATCTTTGGAATTCTGAACGAACTGGCAAAGGGCGGTTTGATACACAAAGGCGTGAAACGTGCTGACGGAAAGACTCTCGGCGAACAGCTCGAAAAATACGATATCACGAAATCTGCAGTCGACGAAGAGGCTGACAGGATATACCGCAGCGCTCCCGGAAGAAAGTTCTCTACCAAGATGGGATCACAAGACGAAAAATGGGAGACGCTCGACACCGACCGCAGCGAGGGCTGCATACGCGACCTCGGCCACGCTTATACGAAAGACGGTGGACTTGCCGTGCTGTTCGGAAACATCGCACAGGACGGATGCGTGGTGAAAACTGCCGGAGTGGACCCTGCATTGTGGCACTTCGAAGGACCGGCAAAGGTATTCGATTCCCAGGAGGATGCCTGCGAGGGAATCCTTGGCGGAAAGGTGAAGAAAGGCGACTGCGTGGTGATAACCCACGAAGGACCGAAGGGCGGTCCGGGAATGCAGGAGATGCTCTACCCCACTTCGTATATCAAGAGCATGCACATGGGTAAGGAATGTGCGCTGATAACAGACGGACGATTCAGCGGAGGCACATCGGGACTCAGCATCGGACATATATCGCCGGAAGCGGCAGCCGGTGGAAACATCGGAAAGATAACAGATGGCGACATCATAGAGATTGACATACCTGACAGAACGATAAACGTGAAGCTGACCGACGAAGTACTGGCGGCAAGGGAACAACGCCCGATGACCCGCCAGCGCACGGTGAGCAAGGCTCTCAGGGCATACGCACAGAGTGTAAGCTCTGCCGACAAGGGTGGCGTCAGAATAATAGAATAGGCTGACGCCACAGTGAGCCCCAACCCGTAAAGCGGATTGGAATTGAAGCACGAAACACAAATCAACAAATTGTAAGAGAAGAATGGCAAGAGAGAAGATAACCGGTGCGGAGGCGCTGATGCGATCATTGGCAAACGAAGGGGTGGATACTATCTTCGGTTATCCCGGAGGAGCGATAATGCCGGTGTTCGATGCGTTATACCACTATACCCGCGGCGACAACAAGGTGTTCAACCATATCCTTGTGCGCCATGAACAGGCGGCGGCACATGCTGCAGAAGGATATTCAAGGGTGAGCGGAAAGGTTGGAGTATGTATCGTGACAAGCGGTCCTGGAGCCACCAACACCGTGACGGGTGTTGCCGATGCGCTCACAGACTCCACTCCTATTGTGGTCATTGCCGGACAGGTGGGCATCAGCGCTCTGGGCACAGACGCCTTTCAGGAGGTAGACCTCGCCTGTCTCGCACAGCCGATATGCAAATGGAGCTACCAGATAAGAAGACCGGAGGATATAGCCTGGGCTATCAGCCGGGCATTCTATATAGCTAAATCAGGAAGACCGGGACCTGTGGTCATCGACTTCCCGAAGAACATACAGCAGGCTCTTACTGAATATGAGCCTCAACACATCGACTTCATCAGAAGCTATAATGCCTATCCGCAGCCGGACGAAGAGAAGACGAGGCTTGCGGCGGAGCTCATCAACAAATCGAAGAAGCCGATTGCCCTCGTCGGTCATGGTGTGGAGATTGGAAATGCCCAGGAGGAACTGAAGGAGTTTCTGGAGAAGGCCGACATACCGGCAGCAAGGACTCTCATGGGATTATCTGCCCTGCCATCCGACCATCCGCTGAATATGGGAATGCTCGGCATGCACGGCAACTATGCACCGAACATAAAGGAACAGGAATGCGACTTGCTGATTGCCATAGGAATGAGATTCAGCGACAGGGTGACGAGCAATGTGGCTACTTATGCCAAACAGGCAAAGATAATCCATCTCGACATCGACGCTTCGGAGATTGACAAGAATGTGAAGACCGACATTGCCATCGTTGCTGACTGCAAGGAGTCGCTGCCCAAGATTACGGCTCTCGTCCACAAGAACAGCCATAAAGAATGGATAGATAGTTTCAAGCCTCTGTACGAAACGGAACGTGAGCGTGTGATAGAGCCTGCCATCCATCCGAAAGGCAAATTCCTGCTCATGGCAGAAGTGGTGAACGCCGTGGCTGAAGCTACCGACGACAATACAGTGATGGTGAATGATGTGGGACAGAACCAGATGTTCTCTTGCAGATATTTCAAATTCGCCAAACCGCTCTCGTTAGTGACAAGCGGCGGACTCGGCACTATGGGCTTCGGACTGCCTGCTGCCATCGGTGCCACATTCGGAGCACCTGGCCGCACGGTGTGCATGTTTACCGGCGACGGTGGATTCCAAATGAACATACAGGAGCTCGGCACCATTATGGAACAGCAGACACCGGTGAAGGTTATCCTGCTCAACAACAACTATCTCGGCAATGTGCGCCAATGGCAAGACATGTTCTTCGGAGGCAGAAGGTCGTTCACAAGGATGATGAACCCGCAATACGAGCTTATCTGCAAGGGTTACAACATACCGTATGGACTCGCCGTGACCCACGAGGAACTGAAGGGGGAAATAGAGAAGATGCTCAGCACCGACGGACCGTATGTCCTTGAATGTGCTGTCTTGGAGGAGGACAACGTGATGCCGATGGTGCCTCCCGGCAAACCTATCAACGAGATGATTCTCGGAAAAGATGATTTCAAAGAATAAAGGACTACAGAAATGGACAACGACAAGAAATTATATACTCTGCTCATTTATACAGAAAACATGGTGGGCATGCTGAGCCAGGTGACCGCCGTATTCACCCGCAGACAGGTGAACATCGAGAGCATCAACGCTTCGGCTTCAAGCATAGAGGGTGTACACAAATACACCATCACCACATGGAGCGACGAGGAACAGGTGAAGACGATAACGAAGCAGATAGAGAAAAAGGTGGACGTGATAAAGGCCGACTACTATACCGACGACCAGATATTCATCCGCGAAGATGCTTTGTTCAAGCTGTCAACGCCTGTCGTGATGGAGAATCCGGAGATTTCAAAGATAATACGCCGTGCCGACGCACAGATCATCGAGGTGAACCCTACGTTCTGCACAGCCATGCTGAGCGGCGTGACAAAAGACATCATCGCCCTTTACACCAATCTGCAGGAAAGAAACTGCGTGCTGCAGTATACTCGAAGCGGAAGAATAGCCATAACGAGGAATCCAGTGGAAGAAGTGAACGACTTGATAGCAATGCGCGAGAACAACATGAAAAACCAATAAAGATAGAAGAAAATGGCAACATTAGGAAAAATCGGAAGATATGACTTCCTGTCGGAACCGTTCCATTGCGACTTCTCAAAGAAGCTCTTCATGGGACATCTGGGCAACCACTTGCTCAATGCGGCGGATTTCCATTCCAACGACCGCGACTTCGGTATGAACTATCTCAACCCTATCCACAAGACCTGGGTGCTGTCGCGACTGGCGATAGAGATGGACGACATGCCGGCGGCATACGAGAAGTTCAGTGTGGAGACATGGGTGGAAAGCGCCTTGAGATTCTTCACCAACAGAAACTTCCGCATCTGCAGCACTGATGACAGCCGCACATACGGCTACGGCAAGAGTGTGTGGGCGATGATAGACACGGAAACGAGACAGCCGCTGAATATCCTCGCCATCAGAGACGGTGAGATAGAACGGTATATAGAGAAAGACAAGGAATGCCCTATCGAAGGCCTGTCGAGAGTGAAGATGGGCAAGGAGGCGAAGCTCGCAAGAACAATCGACACGCATTACTGCGACGTTGACGTGAACGGTCATATCAACAGCATCAAATACATCGAGCATATCCTCGACCTCTTCGACATTGACCACTACCGCAAATTCCGCATCAGACGCTTCGACATAGCGTATGTGGCAGAAAGCTACTGCGGCGACAAACTGAATTTCTATACCGAAGAGCGCGACGACGATACGGTCTGCGTAAGGGTAACGAAGACAAACGCCGAGACCGTGGATGCTGAAGTGGTCAGATGTATGTTGAAGTTCGAGAAGATACAATAAAGGCTGATAGCAGTATATATAAAATACACCATTAACGGTCATTGGATCGTTAATGGTTATAAGGTAAAAAGAAGATAAGTGCCTGAGGGCACATAACTAAAACAAAACAAATATGGCAGAAATGAATTTCGGTGGCGTTATCGAAACGGTAGTCACCAACAAGGAATTTTCCTTGGAGAAGGCACATGAAGTATTGAAGAACGAGACAATAGCTGTGCTTGGCTATGGCATCCAGGGACCTGGCCAGGCTTGCAACCTGCGCGACAACGGTTTCAACGTGATTGTTGGTCAGCGCCAGGGCAAGACCTACGACAAGGCAGTGGCTGACGGATGGGTGCCGGGCGAGAGTCTCTTCTCTATCGAGGAGGCTGCAGAGAAGGGTACCGTGATCTGCATGCTGCTCTCAGACGCCGGTCAGATACAGGTATGGCCTAAGATAAAGAAATATCTCACCAAGGGCAAGACTCTGTATTATTCTCACGGCTTTGCCATCAACTGGAACGACCGCACCGGTGTGGTGCCTCCAGAGGATGTGGATGTCATCATGGTGGCACCAAAGGGATCGGGCACCTCTCTGCGCACCATGTTCCGCGAGGGACGTGGCGTGAACTGCTCTTACGCCGTATATCAGGATGCATCGGGCAAGGCTGAGGAGAAGACTTTGGCATTGGGCATCGGCATCGGTTCGGGCTATCTCTTCAAGACCACTTTCCAGCGTGAGGCTACAAGCGACCTCACCGGTGAGCGCGGTTCGCTGATGGGTGCCATCGAGGGATTGTTCGAGGCTCAGTATGAGGTGCTCCGTGAGCATGGACACTCTCCATCAGAGGCTTTCAACGAGACCATAGAGGAACTTACACAGAGCCTCATGCCTCTCTTCGGCGAGAAGGGAATGGACTGGATGTATGCCAACTGTTCTACTACAGCCCAGCGTGGCGCTCTCGACTGGGCTCCGCGTTTCCGCGAGGCCATCAAGCCTGTCATGGAGTGGCTCTACCTCTCTGTAAAGACCGGAAAGGAGGCTCAGATTTCTATCGACAGCAACTCAAAGCCTGACTACCGCGAGAAGCTTAACGCCGAACTGAAAGCTATGCGTGAAAGCGAAATGTGGCGCACCGGAGTGACCGTGCGTCAGCTCCGTCCTGAAAACAACTGATAAGCTTGGATTAATCCACAAAAAAAAGGACTCTCCCGATAAGCATCAAGTCTTTGCCTGTAGCCTATCGGGAGAGTTTCTTTATTTTAGTCCCAACCGGTCTGAATATAAAGACCGATTGGGATTGACGTTTATTCTCAAATCAGAGAATATTTCTGCAAATATTATTCTGTTATCCGCGCATTGCCACCTGATTGTGGGGTGAATCGCAATGTGTAGCTATAATTTCCAGATGACGGACAAACATAGTCGGAGAGGGTTTTGTCGCCACCGCAAGAGTTGTTGCCGAGTCCACGCTGCATATAGTCGAAGTGAGCGTAAACCTGCGAGTCGCGTGTCAGGTCGTACCAGTGGAGCTTTTGTTTCCACATATAGTCGGTTCCTTTACACCATTGTGTCTCGTCATAGTGAGAGAGCGAGAACGAAGCGCGTCCGCCCACCTTAACGCCGAGCTGCACGCCTGCGGTCTTGTTAGTGAGAATCAACTCACGCAGGTCCTCGTGGTCGCCGAATGTCTGCGGGTGAATCAGCTCGTCAACCATGTCGTCTACCGTTGTTGTGAAGCGTCCGAGATATGAACCCGTCTTGCGGTCGCTGTAGTTAGAACGAGGACCGCGAGCATAGAACTCTACGTTCTCGAAGCCTGAAGCGAACTGCATACCTAAGCCGATGCGGGCGAGTGATTGGCTTGGTGAGAATATCACCTCCATGTCCACAGTGCCGTCTGGATAGAATGTATAGTTGGTGGTGTAGCTGCATCCAGTTGCCGAACCTTCGACAGACATTGTTGCATTATTGCTGCTCTTTCTAAGTGCGCTCGTTACGCTGATGCTTGATGAACTGCTGTATGAAGAACTAATCCAGCGGTCGTTGTCAACATCGCGATAGCTGTTGAAGTCAGGACCTGCAGCGATAAGTTTTTTGCCGTCGTATGTCCATGACATCATCTTGCCGTTGCTGAAGCTGATCGAATACTCCTTGCCGTTGTTGTCGGTACCAGTTATGGTATTGCCTTCTACTTTCAACGAACCACCTGCAGAAGTGTAGCTTGGCAGCACTGGGAATCCCATTGTGCCGTCAGTGCCCATAGCAGTGCCGTTAGAGGTGTCCTGCTCAGAGAGCGAGAACTGAGCGTCAGCGATGCTGTAGCCTTCCTCAGCCCATGATGTCCAGTCGGCAACGTTAGCCTTAGTAGGCTTCTTTACGCGCAACTCTACGTTTACGAGATACTCTGCACTGCCCTCAACAGATGTCCGGATAGGCAGTGTTACGGTAGCAGAAGAACCTGCAGCGATAGAGTTGAAGCTTTCGAGCTTGCCGTTCTCCACCAAGTATCCATCCTTCATCACGCGATAGCCGATTTCGAAGTTGTCCTGCGAGATAGGCATAAACGCATACTTGTTCGCGATGTTTACAGACTTAGCAGAAGCGCTGAAGTCGCTGAACTTCACATTCTGGTACACCTTCTTCACCTCAGAGAGCTTGCCAGTCCATGTGCGGTCTGGTGTGATGATACCGTTGTTGAGGAAGTTGCCCTGGAAGCCCATGCCCACACCGCTTGTTGAGTTGTAGTCATAGCCAGACACCCAGTAGTTAAAGCCGTTTTCGCTCTTCTTCTGACCGTTAACAAGCCTTGCAGGGTCGTAAACCGACTGGTCTACCCAGTCCCAGATACAAGCGCCGATGATGCCGGTGCTACCCTCAATCACATCCCAGTATTCCTTCAAGTTACCGACAGCCTGACCCATGGCATGAGCATACTCGCAGATGAAGTAAGGCTTGCCGTTCAGTCCGCTTCTGTTTCCTTGTACTGACGAAACGGTTGGATACATGTTAGAACCGAGGTCGGAGTAATTTGTTCCGCTTCCTGCTCCCTCATAGTGAACGAAGCGTGAGTCGAGGTTCTTACACGTATTGTATGTAGTAGAGAAGTTGCTACCGCCGCCGCACTCGTTGCCCAACGACCAGAAGATTACACTCGGGTGGTTGCGGTCGCGCAGCACCATGCGCTTTGTGCGATCGTCCATAGCTGTTATCCAACTGCTGTTGCTTGACAAGTTCTGGTTGTAGTGGCACTCCACGTCAGCCTCGTCCATCACGTAGAAGCCGAGAGCGTCCATCATAGCGTACATCTTCGGCTGGCGCGGATAGTGCGATGTGCGCACGGTGTTCACGTTAGCCTTCTTCATCATTGTGAGGTCCTTCATCATGGTCTCCATGTCGATGGCACGACCATACTCAGGGTGAGTGTCCTGAGTGTTCACGCCCTTGAAGTAGACACGCTTGTTGTTGATGTAGATGAGGTTGCCACTCTTTGTGATATTGCGGAAACCATACTTTGTAGAGAACGCCATTTCCTCTGCTCCGTTCTCATCCTTCTGGCTTACTACAACCGTGTAGAGATACGGGGCTTCTGCGCTCCATGGACGCAGGTTGCTGAGACCGCTGAGTGTAACAGTCCTTTCTGCTGTTGATGTTCCGCTGTATGTCTGTGTTCCGGTAGCAATCTGATTGTCGTCAGCATCGAGCAACGACACCTGCAGAGTCTTGGTTGTAGAGACGGTGTTGCGGTTGTCCACTTTCATCTTCACCGACATACTGCCGCTTGTAGCCTCGTTGTTGAGCGAAGATGTTATATAGTGGTCTGCCACAAACACCTTCGGAGTAGCCACGAGATATACGTCGCGGTGAATACCAGAGAGGTGCCACATATCCTGACCTTCGAGATACGAACCGTCGCACCAACGATATACACGTACCGAGAGTTGGTTGTCGCCGGTAGTTACGAAGCCGGTGATGTCGAACTCAGCGTCGGTGTTAGAGCTCTGCGAGTAGCCTACGTATTTGCCATTAACCCATACTACAGCAGCGCTGTATACACCGTCGAAATGGATAAACACACGCTTGTCCTTCCATGTCGCAGGAATGTTGATGGTACGGCGATAGAAGCCCGTTGCGTTGTGGTCTGTTACGCCATACTGTGACATTCCAGAGTTCGCATTAGGTGGGTTGTTGCTGAACGGATAACCAACGTTGGTGTATACTGGTTTGCCATAGTTGGCCATTTCCCAAGAGAGCGGCACACGGATGTCGTCCCAACCGCTGTCGTTATAGTCCTTTGCCTGGAACTCACTTGAGCCAGGACCATATGATGTTCCTGCAACATACTTGAACTTCCATGTTCCGTTGAGGTTGATATATTCAGCCTTGGTCTCGTCGGGCTGCTGCCAAGGCTCTGCGTAGTGAGTGGCGTCAGCCTTCATCTGCACTACCGAAGCGTATGGGATGAATGTAGCGTGTGCATCCTCCTTATGGTCGCTCACCTTGCTCTGATTCTTAATCCAGCTAACATCGAACGAACCGTTAGGAGATGTTGTGCTACCACCAGTGCTACCGCCACCAGTTGAACCCTCTACTTTGATGAAGCCGAAGGCTGTTGCACTATTTGAATCTGTTGTACGACCAAGCTTGCCGCCGTCGGTTCCATCGTATGTGAGGTAGTATGTTTGGTTTTGTGTATAAGCGTAAATCTTATATGTGTGCTGTGTCGCATCTACCTCATCAAATTTCCATTCTTGGTTTACGTTAGCCTTACCACCATTGTAATCGTTTTCAGATGTCCACTGGAGTGGCATTACATTAGTGTTGTTGCCTGCCATGTCAAGAGCCTTGGAAGACATCACATTGACAATATGCCAAGGATATCTTGTAGAATACTTGCCCTGCTTTGTTATCCACTGCTGTCCGGTATTGCCGTCTGACTTGGCGGTTACTGTAATCTCCTCATCATTGTTAGATGTAGAAACAGTGAAGCATCTTGTAGGATAACCGGCAGGACAAATATAATATGTGGAACCGTATGCCGGAACAGAGAAAGTTGTCGTTGGAGTAGTTGTGCCACCAGTAGTCTCCTTTGTGATGAGGCTAACTGACTTGTATGTAGCCCATGAGCGTGTACTGCCCTGAGTGCTGCCATACTTAATAGACGTAAGGCTTAGGATATTGCTGATATTTGATGCATCGCAAATCTTCGTATCGTTAAGATACAGACCGTTCGAGTTCAACTCTATAGTAGTTTCACCGGAGATGTTGGTGTGGTCTTCACGGTAAGTGGGGTCTTTGCCACCATTGAAGCAGTTCACCTGCAAGGTGTTGCTGCTCTTAGTATAGAAGAGGTGGATGACGTTAGCGTATCCCCAGCCAGTTGTACCCTGCAAGTCGTCGCCGATAGAGAGCACATTCTCGTAAGTTGTGTTGCTTTTGCAAGAGCTGAGGTCGAGCACAGCCTTGAATGTCTGTTTCTGGAAGTCAATTGTTGTTTGCTTCGAGAACGACGAGCCGTTAGGCGTGTAATTGCTCAGAAGGTTTGTCTCCGCTGCGAACGCCTGCGTCACCATGAGAACGAGCAGTGCCGCTACTGCGACGAGATGTTGCTTTATGTATGTTTTCATAAGGTCTTGGTTTTTATTTCACGATGAGTTTTATGCCGTTCACTATATATACTCCCGGTGTCAGTTTCGTTGAACTGCAACGATGGCGCACACGCTGACCATTGATGCTATACACATCGCCGATGGTGGCGCTTGAGGAATTGGGAACGGAAGATATGTCGTTGGTCTCTGATGGATTCTCATCAACGCCCCATGTCAGTTCGCGAGTTGACTGCGGACCAGCCACATCTTCGAAATAGATACGGAATCCGTCGGCTCCTATATCTGACGTGAGATGATAAATTTTGTTGCCACTGAAAACGTAAGACCTCGACTTGACGATGGTCGGAGAGAAGAAGCCTGTCACCCTTGTCTGTCCTACAGTAGACCCCGGATTACCTTCGCCCTCATACCAAGAGGATGCGGTAATGCCAGCAAACTTATATGTTTGGTCTTCGTTCACTCTCTCAGGCTGTAGCAGGCAAGGCTGTCCTGCCTCAATGTCTGTGCGATAGGTGAAAAACAGTTTGGTATCGCTATCACTGGTAAGATACGCCACCTTGGTTCCTACACCCCAAGTCTCAGCTATCTGTGCAGCCGACAAAGGGAAAGGCAGACACAGGGAGTTCCACTGTCCTGTCTTGAATTTACGCTTCAGCGTCACGTCCACATACTTTTCTGAAAATGTGGGGCGCACATAATTCTGAGCCTCATCGAGAATCACTTCCTGATACGGAACTTCGGCAGCTACCGTCCATTGTCCGGCAGCGAATGTGGGGTCTGGTTCCTCATACGAGGTTGCTATAGCTCCAGACTGTGCGTAGACAAATGCCGTGGAGTAGGCATCACTGTCCTGATAGCCCAAGGTGTATGACTGGCCGGCAGACGACTTCAATATCCACTTTACGTCTTTGCCGTTGAAATTCATACGCCCGGCATCAGCTTTCTCAACCACCTTGGAGACTTCCAGCTTCACCGGCCGGTTTGATATTGCCGGCTTGCCATCGTCACCCACGGTGAGATACTGCCCCTGCGAATTGAATATATACACAGAAGTCAGTGCCAATGTATAAAAAGTATTCATGATAAAATGTTTAAATCGTAAAATCAGTTTTTGGCGAACGCCAATGTCTGTTCACCAATAAGAAAAGTGGGAATATGGCTTATGTCGTCTTTTCAGAACATATACAAATCCTCATCTGTATCATCATCTTCCAGAATGTCATCCCAGAGAGAACCGCTTTCTGCATTATGTTCTTTTGCATCAACCTTATTATTAGGAGGATTGCCTTCCGTTGTACTGAATCCCACCAAAGTAGTTACGCATGTTTCAAGCGCAATGACCTCGAGATCCGGTTTTAAGTACTTCTTCTTCATAAATATAAAAATAGCTTATAAGTTTTGAATATCAATTTATTGAATTAAGATAAACTCCATAGGAGCATAAGTTCTGCAGCTTCAGATTTAATCTAATGCAACAGAGGTAAATAAGTTTCAGCTATATTAATGGCAGACTATTGCATCATAACCATAAGGTGAGAACACTCCCCACCCGTCGGTTTAATACAGACACACTATACGTGTTGATAATCTGTTGTCAATTAATGATCTTTTCCACAGCGAGAGTTTGACTTTCCCGCCATGGAAACATCTTCACAGGTTTAATATTTGTTATACTATCTCTTACACTTTTAATTTCAATTTGCAAATCTAATCAATTATCCGCATTAATTTTTACATTTACGAAATATATTAACCATTTTTAGCTATTTCGCACCTATGCTATTCTACGAATACGTGTTTTTTGGATATATATAAGACAGGCGGCACCTCGGAAGAAGAAAT
>OGQZ01000844.1_pt1 | contig 25262 bp, 45 predicted proteins | sample 1553321 | NCBI WGS metagenome assembly OGQZ01 (sample SAMEA2579958, study PRJEB22360) | human gut metagenome | reverse complement strand
GCAAATATGCTTTATTTATCTCCCTGAGTTCTATTCTTTTGCCTGCGGCAAATTAGGATTTAATATGATTTGACAAATTTCTTATCATGTTATATAATAAACCAGAACAAATGTTTGAAAAAGAGAATTTTCTTGCATCTATTTAGAGATTGCTGTAAGATATTATGTTGGAATGTCCGCTGGACATTCCAAAGTCGTTTAAGGATAAGTATGATTATCAGGAGAAGATAGTAATGGAGAATATAACAATTAAAGATATCGTAGAAGCTTGCAGTGGACAGCTTTTATGTGGAGATGAGAATAAAGTAATTAAGGAGTTTTCAATTGATTCCCGTTCTGGAAGTGAAGATAGCATCTTTGTTCCGATTATCGGAGAGAGAGTAGATGCGCACAAGTTTATTGATGGTGCTCTTAAGATTAACGGTGCGACTTTTACATCAGAACATGACGAACCGTTAGAGGGTTTTGAGAATAAGCCATGGATTAAGGTTGCAGATACAGTGGAAGCGATGCAGAAGGTAGGGACTTTCTACAGAAATCGTATGAATCTTCCTGTTGTTGCAGTTACAGGAAGTGTTGGTAAGACAACAACAAGAGAGATGATCAGTACGGTATTGGCTTCTCAGAAGAAGGTTTTTCAGACAATTGGAAACCAGAACAGCCAGATTGGTGTTCCTTTAACACTTTCTCATTTGACCAGAGAGGATGAAATTGCTGTTCTTGAAATCGGCATGAGTGAGAGAGGACAGATTGAGAAGCTTACGAATATGATTCGCCCGAATGTAGCCGTTGTTACAATGATTGGTGTAAGCCATATCGCACAGTTAAAGACGCAGGAGAATATCTGTCTTGAGAAGATGGACATTGTGAAGGGACTTCCAGAAGATGGTATGGTATTCCTTAATGGGGATGACAAGTTTCTTGCACCATATCGCGATAAGTTATCTCATAAGACATTTTTCTATGGAATGGATAAAGCCTGTGATTACAGAGCAGAGAATGTGCATGTAAAAGACGGACAGACCATTTTTCATTTCTTCTATAAAGAAGGGAAAGTAATAAAAGATATGGAAGTTGTTCTCGGAACAATGGGCGAACATAACGTGCGTAATGCATTAGTTGCTCTTGGAGTTGCTCATCAGATGGGACTTGATATGAAAGCGGCTGCGAAAGCGCTTGTTACTTTCCACGGACAGCGTCAGCAGATGCATACCTTAAAGAGCTGCACATTAATTGATGATACATATAATGCAAGCCCGGATTCTATGAAGGCAAGTGTTTCCGTTCTTTCCTCTATGGAAGGTGTGAAAGGAAGAAGAATTGCAGCGTTGGCAGATATGCTTGAACTTGGAGAAAAAGAGAGAGAATATCACTATGAAGTAGGTAAGTTTATTGCAGGAACACAGGTGGATGAGGTCGCTGCTTATGGTGAACTTTCCGAAGAGATTTTAAAAGGTGTTGAAGATAATAACGAAAGAATCGTTGTGAAGCATTTTGAGTCAAGAGATGCGTTAAAAGATTACCTTTTGACTTATGTACATCCAGATGATGTTCTTTTATTAAAAGCATCGAACGGAATGAAGTTAAAGGAGATTGCAGAAGCTTTTTTACAGAATGAGAAGAAGGTATTAAAATGAAGATATATTTAATGAGACACGGAGAGACAAAGTGGAATAAGAGAAGTAAGCTTCAGGGACAGGTGGATATTCCCCTGGCTCCGAAGGGAATCGAGCAGGCAGAGATGACCTCAGAAGGAATGAAGGATATTCCCTTTGACCATATCTTTTCAAGTCCGTTAAAGAGGGCTTACAAGACAGCACAGGTTGTTCGAAGAGACCGTCCGATAGAGATTGTCCGTGATGACCGTTTAAAAGAGATGAGTTTTGGAACGTCGGAAGGAAAGATTATCGGGAAAATAATGGCGAATCCGGCAATGGTTCGTTATCAGAGATTCCGTCTTGATCCGGCACATTTCCGTCCTGCAAAGTATGGAGAGTATTTTCAGGATGTATTAAAGAGAACAGATGAATTTTTCCAGGAAGAGATTGTTCCTCTAGAGGGAAAGGCAGAGAATATTCTTATTGTGGCACATGGCTGCGTAGTAAGAAGTTTTATCCTTAATTTTACAAAGCGCCCTCTCAGCGAGTTCTGGAAGACGCCTTTTGGAAGGAATTGCTCTTCTGCAGCATTTGAATATAAAAATGGTGAAATAAATATGATTTATGAGAATAAATTATATTATGATGTAGATTGTCCTGACTGGCAGCAACAGGTACCTGTTTATAAAAAGGGACGGGCAAGATAGTTTAGAAAAGAAGCGATTATAAGTAAATTTGCGAGGTATTTATGGAACAGCAGACAACATATAATGCGAATAGTATTGCGGTTCTGGAGGGACTTGAAGCGGTAAGAAAGCGTCCGGGAATGTATATCGGAAGTGTTTCTACCAGAGGTCTGAATCATCTGATCTACGAGATTGTAGATAATGCAGTAGATGAGCATTTAGCAGGATATTGCAGTAATATTCAGGTGATTCTTGATGAAGACGGAACAGCGACGATTCAGGATAATGGACGAGGTATTCCTACGGGAATTAACAGTAAGACAGGCATTCCGGCGGTGGAGATGGTATTTACCATGCTTCATGCCGGAGGCAAGTTTGGTACAGGCGGGTATAAGATTTCAGGAGGACTTCATGGTGTAGGTGCTTCTGTTGTTAATGCACTTTCTGTATGGTTAGAAGTTAAGGTACGTTCTGAGGGTAAGGTATACCAGCAGATGTACGAGAAAGGCAAAGCAGTTGCCCAATTAGAAGTAATCGGTACCTGTAGAAAAGGTGATACAGGAACAACTGTTACTTTTTTACCAGATGGAGAAATATTTGATAAGACATACTTTAAGGCGGAATCCATTAAGAGCAGATTACATGAGACTGCTTATCTGAATCCGGGATTATCTATTACCTTTGAAAATAGAAGACCGGGAGAAGAGGAAACCGTCCTTTTTCATGAAGAAGAAGGCCTAAAGGCGTATGTCAGAGATTTAAATAAAGGCAAGCCTGCAGTTGGCGAGATTGTTTATTTTAAGAAAAAAGTAGACGATATCGAGGTAGAGGCTGCATTCCAGTATGTAGATGAATTCCAGGAGACAATTATGGGATTCTGCAACAATATCTGCACAATGGAAGGCGGAACCCACATTACTGGCTTTAAGACAAAGTTTACTTCTGTTATGAACCAGTATGCCAGAGAACTCGGCATTTTAAAAGAAAAAGATAAGAACTTTACCGGAGCGGATGTGCGTAACGGGATGACAGCAGTTCTTTCTATTAAGCATAAAGACCCAAGATTTGAGGGACAGACAAAGACAAAACTTGATAATCCAGATGCAGGTAAGGCTGTCAGTGAAGTGCTCGGTGAAGAACTTCCTTTATATTATGACAGAAACCTTGAAGAATTAAAGAAGGTCATTGCCTGTGCAGAGAAGTCTGCCAAGATTCGAAAGGCAGAAGAGAGAGCGAGAACGAATCTCATTTCCAAGTCTAAGTTCTCCATTGATACGAATGGAAAGTTAGCAAACTGTGAGAGTCGTAATCCAGAAGAATGTGAGGTTTTTATCGTGGAGGGAGATTCCGCGGGTGGTTCTGCAAAGACGGCAAGAAACCGCCGTACACAGGCTATCCTTCCAATTCGTGGAAAGATTCTTAACGTAGAGAAGGCTTCTATGGATAAAGTCCTTGCAAATGCAGAGATTAAGACGATGATTCATACTTTTGGCTGTGGATTTTCAGAAGGTTACGGCAACGATTTTGACATTTCCAAGTTAAAATATAATAAAATCGTAATCATGACGGATGCCGATGTCGATGGAGCCCATATTGCAACATTGTTGCTGACATTTTTCTATCGCTTTATGCCAGATCTCATTCATCAGGGACACGTTTACCTGGCAACACCACCGCTTTATAAAGCGATTCCTAAGCGAGGCAAGGAAGAATATCTTTATGATGACAGAGCGTTGGAGAACTATCGTAAGAACCATAAGAGTAACTTTACTTTACAGCGATTTAAAGGTCTTGGTGAGATGGATGCCGAGCAGCTTTGGGAGACAACACTGAATCCAGAAACCCGTATTTTAAAGCAGGTCGAGATTGAAGATGGAAGATTGGCTTCAGAAGTGACTTCTATGCTGATGGGAAGCGAAGTTCCACCAAGAAGAGCATTTATTCATGCACACGCGCAGGATGCGGATTTAGATTTATAAAATAGGAATAATAATTTTAGAAAATTATGAATAGATGTAACAGGAAAAGAGTGATTATTATATAGCTTTTTAAAATTCAATTAATTTTATTCTAATATTAGATTATTTTTCTTTAAATGATATTTCAAGTGTACAGCCTACAGCATCAAGGGCAGTAGCAAGGTCTTCAAGTGACAAACGCTTATTATTAAATTTATTATTTAATTGCTGCGGTGTTGAAAGTCCTATTAATTCAGAGGCCTTTTTCATTGTAAAGCCTTTTGATTTTAATAACACTTTGTAATTTTCTTTCAGCTGGGTGTTATCTGTATAATCAAATGTCATTTTATAGTTCATATATCAACGCTCCTTGAATTTGATTTCTAATTCATAGCCGTAAGCATTTGCAATCTCTTCAAGTTCATTTAAAGAAAAGTTATTCCTTTTCATTTTATTGTAGATGTTGGCAGATGAGCAATTCAATTTTTTGGAAAGTTCCAGAGCGTTAGAATCTTTTTCTAAAAGAAATTTTTTTATTATTTTTGTACCATCCATATTAAATACCTCCTTGGTTTTATCTATGTTTGTAGTATATCAGTTATATTTTATAACTGTCAAGTTTTGATTTGTTTTTAAAAAGTTTTAAAATATCACTTGACAATATTATTTTATAGTGTTATTTTGTAATCAGAAAGTTATAAAACATAACTAAATAGAAAGGAAACCCGCAAGGGTTACGGTGAAAGATTATGAAATATTTTAACAATGTAAAAAGCTACAAGGAATTAAAGGAAACTTACAGGGCCTTACTTAAGAAGAACCACCCAGACAACGGCGGCGACCTTGAAACAATGCAAGAAATCAATCAGGAATATGATATTGCTTTCAGAATCTGGAAAGACAGAGCCATTAAGAATGAAGATATCACAGAAGAAGAAAAGCAGGAAACAGCACAGAGCACAAGAAGACAGTTTTACACAGCCAACGGATGGGAGGGCAGCCGCTACGATGCTAATCTTTCACTTAAGGAAATCGCTGTTATAGTCCGCAAGTATGTAAAAGAAAAATACCCTACTTGCAAATTCAGTGTAAGAACTTCATACGCTTCTATGTGTCGGGAGTTACACGTTGAGATTAAGGAATTTCCGGATAAAATGTATAAGACAGCAGACGACTTAAGAGCTGAAGGTCTTAGAGACATTGTTGATGGTCAGAAATGTTATAATTATAAAGATGATGTTAGTGCTATGATGAAGAAGCTTAGAGCTAATGGATATTTTGACCTTGATAGCTGGTATGACGAAGATGTATACAATGCATATGAAAAAGCTGTTGCAGATAGTAAATTCTACGCTATCAAAAGTGATTATTTTCTGAGTGTTATTGATGATGTTGATGCATTTGTCAGGTCATACAATTATGAAGACTGTGATGGTATGATAGATTACTTTAATGTAAATTTTTATTACTTCGGCTGCAAGTTCGATCATTGTATGCAGGTTGAAAAGGTTGCAAGGATAAAAGACACAGACAATAAGCCAGCCACAAAAGAAGCAGAAACAAAACAGATTGACACAAGCGGCGAAGCCTTCACAGTAGAAGAATCACAGCACACAAAAACCGGAGAAAAAATATATCTTGTTAAGTGGCTTGATACTCTTAGCCGTGACAATTATATAAAGCTTAACAACCAGATTAAGAAGTTAGGCGGCTACTATTCAAAATTTACGCATAGCTTTATCTTCAAAGAAGATCCAAGCGAAGCATTAAAGGAGGTAAAAATAGCATGATAGATATTTGTAATAAAAAAATTCCTTGTTGTGGGTGTCCGGATGCGGACACCTGCACAAAGAAAAAACAGCAGGATCTTTTCAAAGAATTCTTTAGTAAATATGGCTCATACTGTGAGGATGGAGCAGAAAGAACAATACATGTATACCAGTCACACCCAAAACAATTATATACTGAGGAAGACATCACGCATAATATGTCACGTGCTGATGCAGACATAGAAAGACTTGAATATATTATTGCTATGCTTAAGGCTTATAAAATAGAGCTGGTAGATAGATATAATTATATCGTCACATCTCCCACACGTGAAAAAATCAAGTTGCAGCGCATCAAGAAAACAAAGGTTGAATACCACATAATATTTTATACTGTTAACCTGGTTGATGGCCACGAAACAGAAAAAAAGCGTATTAAGTTTTCAGGAACTGACAGAGCCGCAGCTATCAAAGAATTTGAAAAACTGGCCAAAGAACACACTAACGCCATAACAGAAAAAGACATATCAAAAAATCCGTGGGAATAAGGTGCCTGTTGCGCCTTTTTTCTGCTGCCAGTTTAAAATATTTTTTCATCTGCTGCCACAATATCGTGACAACATTTTTCTGCTGCCAGTATCTCCCTATAATGCTTTTACTTTAATATACTGTTACCTGCTGCCAGATTAACAATATCTTTCCTGTAAGAGTACTAACAATTATATTCTCTGCTGCAAAACTGCCAGGCTTAAAAAATCTTTTTCAAAATGCCGTTCCCATTCTGATTTTATTTGGCTTTCAAGACTTTTAAAATAACAATTTTTATGTGCTGGTAACAAAATTCTTGTATTTAGTAACAATTTTCTTGTATTTACCACCATAATTAACAAAATCTTTGTATCAAAATACCTTCACAAAAAATCTCCTCGTATTCTGATTTTATGCGGTCTTTTAGCATTTTCCCACACATATTTTTATACATATCCACATTTTATCAACAAAAAGCCTCTCCCATTCTGATTTTATGCCCTTTACACGTATTTTAAGAGCACAAAAAAGGACAGGCACGAAGTCTGTCCTTCTTCCGGTTGGAGGGGTATCTATTGATTGTAGAAAAAGCCATAGGTAACTTACAGTTATATATTAGCATTTTACAGAGTGCTTTTGTGTGCTATTTGTCAAATATTTCTTAAATAATTCTTCTATCATCAACATACAATCCTCGGCCAGAAGGCTATTAAAAATTTCTGCATCATCTGATTCAGGTGTCTGGTTAATTCTGTAATCATATAACTTCAACATATTATCATCACAAAATATTTCCAGCATTGGCTTTCTGTACCCTGCTTTATGCCCTATCTCTATACAAAATCCATATTCATCCCAAATAATATCCGGATAATCATCGTTAAAATTGAAATGATACGGATATCCAGCCTCTTTTAACATTTTTTCAAGATAAAAAATCTGCTGATACTTTCTGTGTTCTTCACACAATCTCATATTATCCATATCAGCCCTCCTTGCTTTTCTTATGCTCTGCAACAATCTTCTGAACCCTTGCAAAGCTTAACAAAATATATAGACCGCTCCGCCAGTACTGAATTGCCGGAGTGCGTGTCAACATTTCTGATGCACATATATCAGCCCATTCCAATCTGTCTATATATTTTTTCTCTAATATTGCACGCTCTGTTGTATTTTCATCCAGATATGATATAACATCGTCAACCTTTGTATACCTCTTTGCACATTCTTTCTTTGCCTCGTGTATCCTTGTTCTTATCTCATCGAGCTGGAGAGGCAGAGAAGCTGCGCCAAGGTTCTCACCTGTTCCGTGTGGCATTCCATCGTTAACAGGGGCATTAAGAGGCATATCAAATTCCCTTATAATCTCTTTCTCTCGTGCTTCTAATGCGTGTTTCCTGTTTATATATCTTCCGTACTGCTTTAAAAAATCATCAAGGACTTTCGCTTCCTCTGTTAATCCTCTCGTCTTATTCATTTCTACTCCTTTTCTGATAAGTAATACAACTTACCACCTATATACTGTATTTGCTTAAGGCTTTTATCTTTGTCATCAAAATCTTTTATATATGTTCCTCTCTCTGCTAACTCGTTAATTAAAAGCTGTATGCTCTGGCATATCGTCAATGTTGGAACATCAGCAAATTGGTTTTCCTGGCTCTTTCTTAGCTTTTTCTTTTTTGCTCTCTTCAACTGTGTGCTCCTTTAACTGTTCATATTGTGCTTTCATATCTTCTAAAATTTTTATTCTTACTCTTTTCTCTGCTGTCTTTTCTGCTGCCTGTATCTTCTTTTCCTCTATGCGGCCAAATGTAGTAAAATGTGCCTGAGTAACAAATGCTGCTGCCTGAATAGATAAAGCCTCTATCCTGCTTCTCCTAAAAGCCTGATCATATGCTATGCAATACACATCTGCACATTCTCTTGTGAATTCTTCATCTATCATCTTATTTTTCCTTTATTTCTCTCATAATTGTTATATCGCTTGCAAGGGCATATCCGTACTCCCTGTTAGCTCCTGTGGACTTTTCCCAGCCTTTTAACATATATATGCTGTCACACATACTTAACATCATCATAGCCATATCCATATACTCCTCATACTCTGTATCTGCTGGCATCTGTGATAATACCTTTGCCGGATTAACAACACTAAAGCCCACACTCTTAAGCTCTTTCTCTGCCTTATCAAAATTTTTCATATAATCCTGTATTCCTGTTATAGGACCGCTTATGTATATTTTGCTCATTTTGTTCTCCTATCAAAAAATTTTTCATCATGCATCATTACGCCATCTTTGCTGTATACCTGTATTTTTCTCGCTTCTATGGGGCAATTAATAGATTTAGTGCTTCTGGCGGACAACCTGCCATTTTTCTTAATTGTATAGTCCCGCGTAAATTGCATTAAATCACTTAATTGTAACTTGCTGCCAGCTCTTCAATATTCAGGATTTCTAAAACATAATACTGTTTACCTGGTTCAGCTCCCCACTCTGTTTTTCCTTTTCCAATCCGTAGTCTGCATCTTGCTTTTATCGCTTTAGAATTCTTTGAATAGCCATTACGGAAAATAATCTCCTGAACACTGTCTTTTCTTATCTCCTCAGGTACTGCCTCGCCTTGCAATAACTCATATTCGCTTTTATGTGAAAAAATACTTGATGGATATATAGTTATTGCTCCGAACAGATTCTGGAGTCTTATTTCGTAATATTCTTTTATTTCCCTATATTCTTCTTTTTTCTCACCTGAAGCAATCATATCAAACCACTTCTTTTTGATTGGCAATGTTAGCATTATGAATCACCCCGCATTTCCTTTTCTAATTTATCTGCATCAATTAACCTGCTCATTCTTCTTTCCTCGTTTTTCAAATACTGACTGTACCTATTTCATCTACTGCAACAATTTTCCCTTCTTCAAATTGTTGCCTTAAGTCTTTCAACGCATCATTTTCACTTTTAAATTTGCAAGTGCAAATATGCTCTTTAGATAGGTTTACAAAAGAATATGTATTATCTATTTTGTTTTTAAGGATTGTTACATACACAATATCTGTTATTCTTGTTATCTTATATATTTTCATCAATGCCGCCTCTCTTTATTCTTTCCTCTCAATCTTCACTATCTCATCCAGATCCGATTCATTGCTCACCGTATTAAGATAAACTATCAGGTTACTATCCCTGTCAATCTCTAACACGGATCCGTCCTTTTTTGTTACAATCCACATATCTTATTTTTCACCATCCTTTATTATCTCAACCATCTCACCATCAATATACTTGTAATAATTCCCTGCTGGGCTTACCATCGTAGTATATATACAATCTGTCTTGCCCCTTCCATATATCTGTGATTCCCTGTAAACTATCTTTGTACTAATGTCATATGTGTAACCTTCTTCGATATATTTCATATTGTTTCTTCGTCTTGTCGCAGATATTCCGCAGGAATTAACACTACAAAGTAATAATAAAACAGCCGCTGCTATTGCTATTTTGCCTATTATGCTATATGCATTATCGTTCAATATCATTTCCTCCTGACTGACACAAAGGCCAATGCTCCTGTTTTGCACGCTCAAATGCCTTTCTTCTCATCTCTTTATCTATTCCTGCCATTAAATCCGTTGCACTATCAGCTTCGACAATATATTCAAGCTCATTTCCTACCTGATTACACATAGCTACTTTATAGCCATACTTCAACAATTCACGTAGTTCTTCATTACTGCCTTGCAAGCCTGTTCTTACAACTTTCTGCATATATCCTCCCCTGTTTTCTCAATAAAATTATTTAACATATCAGAATCATTTTCATCTTTGACAATATTACAGTAATCAATAGCTGCATTATACGTCTTATCCATAATCATCTTGGCATACTCTTCATCTGTATTTTCCTTTAAGTTTTTATAAAGTGCTATTGTTAATGTGTAATACTCTGCTAATATAGATATTACTTGTCCTTCTGCTTCTACTCTTCCCTTATCACACTTAATCATTTAACTGTCTCCTTTCATACTCCTCTGATTGTCTGCTTATCTCTTCCTGGTTCAACCACTCCTCATAAGAACAACCCTGCTCCTGTGCTATCTTCCAGCGCTCTCGTTTCCTAATTTCCTGTTCTTCAAGATGTTTTAAACTAAAAACCTCTTCATACAGATTATTAATTATATTGGTAAATATCTTAACAATTCTTTCACTCTCTGTAAGATCGTTCTGCAGTCCGGCTTTTTCTTCTCTTTTCTTATTCAGTTTATCAATGTACTTGTCACATTCCTTACTTGTAATATAATCAGCAGCATACCAGTCATTAATATCATCTTCGCTGTAACATTTTTCTCCCTTAACAGTTACATATATGTTATCAACCTTTGCGCGTTCTTTCTCAGCCTTAGGTTTATACTTATCCCTGACCTTTTCTATTTCTTTTGCAACTTTTTTAATCGCTTTGATTTCCTCTGTCATATATTACCTTTCTAAGCATATTCTTTAATCCCTTTATTTTCACAGAATCTATGCACAATCTCATTTACGATACATTGATACTCAACTCTTACCTCTGTATTCTTTGCAATATCATAAACCCGCACATGTGCATACTGCTGCATAAGTTCCTCATCCGTGCAAGTGTTAATATAACTTTCGTTATATCCGGTTGGCAGTTCCATCCAGGCATTAACATATAGATCATTATTAAGGCAGGGAACACCATCATATGTGTAAAATGTTGTTCCGTTTTCATCACATACACAATATCCAATCATAGGCGTGTTATAACCCTGAAAGGAAAGCAATACCGGTCTGCTGTCTCCTGGTAACAATTCATCTATTGAATTCCATATCATCATCTTCTTACCTCCGCATCATTAATATCCGTCTTTCTGGTTCCATCGTGATTATATTCATTATTCAACTTGCAAAAGCTGCACTTATCCTCTGACACGCAATACAACTTATCAAGTGCCCTGCACTCCTGCTGTTTAAGATTAATAAATATACAATTAATTTGTATCATTCTCTGTTCTCCTTCTTAATCTCTTCTGTGCTCTCCTGTATGCCCTGCAACGCTTCTGACAATACTCCAGCTCTGTAAGCTCCAAATCCTTATCCCTGCGGTATCTGTAAGCATTACAGCCTATACATTTATGTAAGTTGCCATACTCATCTATATCAGCTCCGAAGATATACCTGATTATACTTGTTATATACATTGCTATAAGCAATATGGCAAACACCACACTAAACATGACCAGCGAACCTATAAATGCTGCTACAACAATGGCTGCTGCCATCATAAGAATATCCATCACTTCTCACCTCTCTTTCGTTTTCTCGCTGCTATATTTATCTTTGCAACTGCAAGACCTGTCCTGGTTAACTCAGTATCATCAGTCCTTAGATTTCTTCTGTACATTTCAAGTGCCTCTGCATTATCAACCATAGCAAGATTGCTTATGTCGCAGTTATCCTTGTTTCCATCAAGGAATATAATCTTATGTCCTGGCAGTATTGGTCCGTTATGTTCCTCCCATACCTTCCTGTGTACGAACATAAAACGTTCATTCTGCGTACCTTCATCCTGCACTTTTACTTTCAGATATCCATCTGTTGTATGTGTGTATTCACCAACTTTCATTCTATTGGCTGGTGTATGTCCCTTCTTAAACATAGTCTGCTTGCATTTCTCATATATTTCAGGCGGCATATGTTTACCCTTGTTATGAGGAATATTCCCTTTAGGAAATGTTTGCTTATTGCCGCTGCGTATGTTGTGAGCCTTTTTATATCCGCTGCATTGGGAAGCAGTAAACTCTATCCCAAAATGCTCTGATACCATACCTGCAATCTCTCTTACACTCCGCCCTTTTGCTATACTTCTTATATACTCTTCCATTCCTGGTGGAAACTTGAACGAATATCCTTTAGGCACCCCGCCAGCAACACCACTTTTAATTTTATATCTTGATTTTGCTGCCTTAACCTGGCTTTCTGTAAATATAATGCCATACTTAACATCAAAACCCTGCCTGTTAAGCTGCTCCGTAACATCTGCAGTATTCTTTCCCTTAGCATTCTCCTTTAGCCAGTCCACAGCCTCCTGTGGCCATTTCTTACTACCCATCTGCTGCCTCCTAACGTGTTTCTAACATCTCAGGTACCTTTCTGTTGCTTTCGTAACCATATTCATCCATATGCTTCATAGCCTTAAGCTGTATATCAGCATTTTTGATAATCTGTTCACCTATCTTAGACATTGCTTCTGATCTCTTTATCTCAGTGTTAAGTTCCTCACCTGTTAGATCATCATCACCTAGCTTTTCCAATTGTGCAAATAAATGATTATTTAAGTCTGTTAATGTATTCTTCATAATTACCCTCCTAACACTTCAAATTCTTATCAGTACTGCGTATATGAAACTCAATCTTAGTTTCATTCTTCATCTGCTCTGCTATCTCCTGCCAGGTCATATATCCACCGGCAAGAGACTCTGAATAATCGCTGAATCTTTTCTTGAATGCCCTAAGCCTTTTCTCGCCAAAACCGAATTCATCTCTTAATGCATAACAGCTCATCAGTAGTATTGTATCAAACATAGTCTGCTTAGTTTCTTCTACAAATGCCTCAACCTGTTTTCTTGATACCTTTAATGGGATATTAGTTGCATTTCTAAATTTAAGTTCCTCTTCAAGTGCTCCCAGCCCTTTCTCTTTTGCAATACTAAACGCATAAGACATACCCTCACGTCTTGCCATCTCTTCTTTGTAAGTTCCCATAGCTTTTTCACCTCTGAATAAATTTTAAATATAATTTTTCATAAATACTTCCATCCACTTATCGTGTCCATACAGTTCTTCAAACTTTCTCTGTGCTATACATATAAGCTTCAAATCAATTTCTCTACATCTGTGAACTGCTTCTTTCCCTGTTCTGTGGTCCTCGCAACATAGCCATACCTTAAGACCATACTTTTCAGACTGTTTCCTGTTTGCTGTTCCGTGCATAATGTGATGTTCCTCAAGTCCTATACTTGGAAGTCTCCTAAAGTCCTCTTTTTCATTCATACGCAGGCGGCACAGATAACACTCCTTTGTACCTTGTAATATGCTTTCCATATACTCCTTTCCTCTTCCTGGTATCACCAGAAAAATAATAATTTTATCGTGATATTATATATACTTAAATGAATAAGTATCGTGTAGATAGTTCTGGAGTATCTTTCTACTCCCATTCTGATTTTATGCGGCTTTGCGCCTCTAGCAGAATTAATGTGTCGCCATATGCTGACACTCATATAACTCACGCTTAAGTTGTGCAATACATCCTGATACAAGTGTCAAGTTATGCACACGCATTTCAGTATTATGCACACTCGGCTGTGGACTATAAGCTATAATCGCCTGTCTTAGCCATTCCAATCTATCAATTTCTTTATTCAATCTTTCTTCTTCTGCCCGCATAATTTCTCCACTTTCTTGAATTCATATTCCATCCATTTACTGAATTCATTCTGTTCATCAGTCCAGCTTATAATGTGACCTCTGCTTACATTAAGATACTGCTGCCATAATTCAGCATTCTTAACAGGCTTTCCATTAGCTTTCTTCCAATCATTCTTCTCCCACTGCTGTGGCCAGAAATTACGACAGGAATTCAATACGTGTTCGCACTCTGTATTTATGGTTATTTCACAATTCTGTCTAAATCTCATAAGCGCGTGTATAATTGCTTCTAGCGTTGCTTGGTTCTCTGTTACATTCTCAAGAGTTTTCTTTCCATTTCTGATAAATTCTTTACCATTAATAACCGTCTTGATTACATACATATACATTGCACATTTTCTTATTGCTGGACCTCTGACTGACGTCTTTATGTATATATTTACTTTCTGCATCTTTTCTCCCTTTCCGGAACTTAGCCTCATAATACCTAAATCCTAGTTCTGATACTCCTGATACCTCTGAACCTGTAACAAGATAAAAGCCTTTGTTCTCATATTTTCTTATTGTGCTTTTTCTTGCCTTATCAGCGAATGTATTAGCATTAACTATCTTCTTGATCACAACCGGCTTTTTTAAATTGCGCGATGGATTCCATCTCCTGCCAACCTTTCCAGTTGCATCCTCTGTCTTTGCAGAATACTTGATAAAATATTCTGCTATTCGCGTATAATCGTTATCGCTATCAAGAGGCTTCACATCCACGTAACCTTTTCCCCAGCATTTTTTTAATATCTGGATATCACACATATCCATAATCATATGAATGTGATGGGCGCCCTTCTTACCAATCTCTTTGACATATATATATTTAATATTGGGTACTGCTTTGCGTAACTTCTTTAACAGGTTGCGTATATCTATATTCATATCATCAGGTGTCGGAGGTCTGCTGTCCCTGGCATATGTATATGTCACCAGCATACCTGTATCATCTCTCCAGTTAGTGTTCATCAATCCTGCTAACTTTCTTGTTGCAGCTCTTGTATTAATTGCTCTCTGGACTTCTGTTGTAGGCTTCTCCCTGTTCTCTCTTCTTTCACCCTTACAGTTATATCTAAGTGTGTGATATCTCCTTATCGTTACAACGCTACCTGCCACACATATCTCTTTTATATATGGCATATAAATTCTCTCCCTGGTTCTTAAGTTAATTATTTCAATCAAGTGTTTATGGGGCTTAAACCCCATTTAAAATCTCAATATTCTAATACTTGAATTGTCGTTTTTTATTTGATTTTTCTTGACTAAAATATCTATATGGAATATAATTTATATTAAAGTCAGTGATGACTTTCTCTCTGGTTTGAGCTGCTCTCTGGCAGCTCTTTTTTATTACTATTTTTATTCTTTTACTCTGTTTTTTCTTCTGTTACTTTATGTTCCCTACGTATATGAATACGTTCGTTGCCATCAAGAAACAGGTTGTAATTAACATCACTATATTTAATCGTTACCTTATCCAGCTTACCCTTCATAAGAGGTCTCACAGCAGACTGTAATATACTTCCTATCTCTTCATTGGTTGCAAGTTCTAAGCACCTGTCTTCTGCGTTGCGTACCCTTCTTTCAACATTCCACCAGGCAGATGCCCCCTGACACTTACATTTTTTTGTAGCTTCCTCTTCGAGATAAGCTTCCCATTCTTCCGGATTATTCTCGTAATCTTCTGCCACTACATCATCAATCTGTAACATAGTCTGCTGCTTACAGAAGCGGCAGTAACCTATATATTGTCCTTTGCTCATTTCTTAATCCTTTCTGTCTGTTCAAGCACCTTACGTGCATATTTTCCTGCTGCTTTAGTAAGAGCTTCTTTTCTCTTTTCTCTTTCTTCATCCGTCAGTACCGGAACCATAACATTCACAACGCATCCATCCGGATATACAGTTGTTTCTTTTAACATGTATTTATCCATATATGTCGCCTCGCTATTCTTTTGTTATATACTATTGGTTTTACGATTGTCCTTATTACCACCAGGTGCCGGCAAATATGTCATAACGAAACCAGGTACCGGATGCGTACATTATGCACATAACACCTTTACTATCTGGCCACACTTCCTTAATCTCTCCGTATGGCCACTCTTTAAATGTCCTTTTATGCCTTGCAAATAACTTACCCGCTACTTCCAGCGCTGTTGCTGGGTTCTTATACTTTTTCTTAATCATTAGCTTTCTCCTAACTGTAAATCCCATCTCCCGGATTAACTGTGTAATCTCTCTGCTTTACTCTTACCAGGGCGATATTGTAATCAGGGTCATAATCGAATATTATCCTTACAGGCTTATCAGTATGAATTCCTTTCGACTCAAGCTCCTGCTTCATATCTTCCCTTGTAAACAATTCAACTTCTATAACTTCCTTTTCTTTCAGGCACATCATATTTTTTTCATAATCAGTAAAATGTCTTAAAGAAGCTCTTAATGTCTTTGTATTACCTATATAAGGCTTTTTAAAATGTCTCATAGCTCTTACCTTCCTTTATGTGCTATAATCCTCCCATAGGAAGTTGCCGCTTCCTAATCTATATGAGAGGAGAGTATGTTATGAAGGAGTACGATATTAAGTCCTCATTAGCTACCTGCGGACGAAATGCCGTAGTAGTAGGTACTAAAAATGGTGAATTTTTCTGTGAGGACAATGATAATGGTACAAGCAACGAAGCCTGTCCTGAATTCAATACCTATGAATTCAGAAAAGATTTTCTGCCTAATGCCACGTTCCATCACCAGGAGCATTGACATAATCCTTTTCCCTGAGCCTTACTAAGGAAGTTTCATATTCAGGGTCATAATCTACTATTATCCTTACAGGACTACTTGCTACGATCTCATTCTGTTCAAGTAGTCCTTTTACTTCATCTACTGGTATGAGCATAGCTTCAAAAGCTCCCTGCTCTGCTACACCTTGTCTTATCTTCTCGTAATCTGTGTAATGCTTTAAGGCATCCACTAAGTCTTTTTCTTTGCTATTCATATTTATTGTTCTTTCTTTTTCTTCTTTCCTGCTATAATGAACTTACTGGGAACTGCCATTCCCTAGTATATTGAGAGGAGGATATTATTTATGGGTTACTTAACCAGAGGTTTTACAATCACTTGTCCAGATAATAATGATGTTGTTTCTGTATGTGTACACTTTGATACCAAAGAATTTGAATGCGAACCAAAGTGTAAGCTTCAGGATAAATGTCCTTACTATGAACAACTTTTATCTGAAATTAAAAACAGCTTTCCGGAATTTTAAACGATGTATCCGTTGAATAATCCCTGTTATTATCTGGACTGTCTATTGGTTTGTATTCCGTATTCTTAAATCTGACAGTTGCATATTCATAATCAGGGTCATAATCGATAATGATTTTTAGTGGCTTATTCTTGTTAACTTTCTGTCCCTGAAATAAGTCACTAATCTTATTTCTTATAAATTCCCTTTCACCTACCAGCCATTCATACGGTTCTTTACCTCTTCTGACTGTTGCCAAATCAAAGAAATGTTTAGCAGCTCTGATAGCTAATGACTCTTCTTTCTTATGCTTAATTACTTCTAAATGTCCTGGCTCTTTTTCCATTTCTTCTCCTTTCTCCGGTGTAGATATATGCACCGTTTTTCTTCTTGTAGCTCTTTTATAGCATTGTCAAAATTGGTATTATTAGAATGCCAAGAGCTATTAAGTAAATGCAGGCTACCACAAGCAACAATTTTACCAACCAATCAAGTTGAAGAGTAATTGCTGGAATTGCTAACACAGCCATTATCACTACTATTTCAAGAAGAATTACTGTTGTTATAACTATTACCGTCATTGTGTTTTACAATGGCGGTTTTTTACCACCTTCTCCTTTCCTGGTGTAAATATATGCACCAGCTTATTTATGCTGTCTTAATATTCTTTATACTTCCAAGACAAGTCATATATCCCTTGACCTGGTTCTGTTCATCTCTTGTAAGTGCTTTAAGAAGTTCTATGAATTCTATTGCTTCTCTTGTTTCTGTCTGTAATTTAACATCCTGTGTTTTTACTTCTGACATAGGCTTTTCCTCCTTTCTTTGTTGACATTCATCTTGTCTTTGACAATAGTATACTTGTCGCTGAAAAGTTTGTCAATATATTTTTACCATTTTTCTTGACTATGAAAAGTTCGTGTGCTATTTTATATGTACAGGAGGTGCAAAAATAAAATGAACGAACGTTTAAAGATGTTACGTAAATACTTAAATCTAAGTCAGAAATCTTTTGCTGAAAAATTGGGTATAACAGATAGTGGATTGTCTAATCTCGAAAGTGGAAAAAGAAATCTTACAGAACAGATGATTATATCTATATGTAGAGAATTTAATGTTAATCGTGCCTGGCTTGTTGAAGGTGTTGGTGATATGTTTACTAATCTTCCGGAAACGATACTTGATGAATTAGCATTACAATATGAATTAACAGACTTAGAAAAAGACCTGGTAGGCGACTTTTGCAAACTGCCTAAAGAGCAGAGAAATATTGTTATAACATTTTTGCGGGGTAAAAAATAAGGACCAGTTTCCTGGTCCCTTCCCCTTACTCTTTTGTATATATGTACTGTACAAAGCGATGGATCCTTTCCAACAGCTTTACGTCATTTATACATAAGAGCATATCAATAATGGATTTTCGTATTTTTTCCTGCATAGCAGCACCCCCTCGTATAAGATACTTGCATTATACATTTATTTGTTGGGTTTGTGTTGGAAACAGATACGATTTCCAATATTATGGAAATTATTTGTAATCACTATCAAACAAATCAGTTATTTTCACATTTAACGCTTTTGCTATAGCTTCTAATTCTGCTATGGTTGGAGATACCTTTTCATTCTCAATGTTGTTAAGCGTGCTTTTACTGATGCCTGTCATTTTGGCCAGCTTGACAAGTGTTACATTTTTACTATTTCTAGCCTGCCAAGTTAATACTTTCATAAGCACCTCCTGGGTATTATTATCCCCAAAGGATAGCAGGCTATAATAGAGGAGGTTACTTATGGATAATAGTGAGCTTTATGGTAGATGCCAAATCTTAAAAGATTGGCCTGATTGGGATTATTCTATACATTGTGAAAAACCACAGATAGATAGGCAGGGAAGAGCTAATACCTACCCTTTTACATTCGTATTATTTGAGGAAACAGAGTCAGCACGTTTTTCAAGCACAAGTGAATTGCCATATTATGATACAACACTTTCTAGTTGTACGTGTATGGATTTTCAAGAACGTCACTTGCCTTGCAAGCATATGTATAGGCTCGCTGAAGAACTTGGGTATATTGATATTGTTAAGCGTAAGCCTGTTCACACATTTGATAAAGACAAACTGATGAATATTAAGCAATCGTCAGACATTGATAATGAACCAGACCAGATAAAAAGACGTGAAAGTGGTATGAGTTCTAAATGTACTCCTGTTGAAATTGATTATGATAACAGGACTGCTATTTTTAAAGGTTCAGGAAAGACTCCTTATACAACTACCGAATCGACTTGTACCTGTCGTGATTATTTTGTTCGTAGATTACCTTGTAAACATATATATAGGCTTAGATATGAACTAGATAATCAATAAAGCATTGTTGCCTACCAGGTATAGCTCACACATCCAGCCTCCTTGATATATTTATTATATCTAAGAAATCAAAATTACATTTAACTAATATAAATAAAAGCCCTTGTGCTACCAACACAAGAGCCTTTATATAACGACATTTACATAAGCATAAAGCTCCAATGATAAATATCGCCCTAAGCAAGCATATTATATCACCTGGAGCATCGCTTATGCAAGTGGTGTTATTTTTGTACCCATTTTTGAGTTGCACCGGTGCAACTTGCATATATTTTACAGGAGGATGATTAATATGGTATCTTTTGACAGCATTATTATCTATCTTAGAAAGTCACGTTCTGATGATCCGGCGCAGACTGTTGAAGAAGTTCTGGCAAAGCACGAACGTATACTGCAGGACTATTGTATTAAAGAATATGGCAAAGCTATACCAGAGAGACGTATATACAGAGAAGTTGTCTCCGGAGAGACTATACAGGACCGTCCTGTTATGCAGCAGCTTCTCAAAGAACTTGAAACTGATAATATATCCGGTGTCCTTATCGTAGAACCACAGCGATTATCACGTGGAGATTTGCAGGATTGCGGCCAGATTATTAATTCATTCAGGTACACTAATACCGCTGTTATAACACCTACTAAGACTTATAATCTATCAGACGAATATGACCGCAAGTTTTTTGAGATGGAGTTAACCCGAGGAAATGATTATCTTGAATATACAAAGAAGATACTTAACAGGGGACGTGTAGCTTCTGTCAAGCAAGGGAATTATATATGCTCTGTCCGTCCATACGGCTATAAAAAAGTTGTCATAGGCACTGGTAAGGATAAATGTCACACGCTGGAAATTATCCCAGAAGAAGCAGAAGCCATTAAACTTATGTATCATCTTTATCTTGATGAGAATATGGGGTTTACTAACATAGCAAGAACACTTGACAGTCTGCACATTAAACCACTTAAATCTAATAACTGGTCTGCTGCCACTATTCGTGATATGATAGATAATCCGATATACATAGGAAAAGTTGTATGGAACAGCCGCAAAGTCGTGAAAAAATGGGAGAATGAACAGATAACTAAAATACGCCCTCGCAATAAAGGTGATGACGTTATATGTGTAGATGGCAAACACGAGGCAATAATTGATGAACGTACCTTTGAAGCAGCCAGAAACAAAAGAGGTCTTACTCCTAAAGTTAAGAAGTTCAAGGAACTGCGCAACCCTCTTGCTGGTCTTCTCTTCTGCGGCACTTGTGGCCACGGTATGTCTTTGAAAAAATATGTTGATAAGAGAAGCCATACTGGAAAAGTAACTGCTATTATGCTCTGCAACCAGCAGGCTATATGCCATACCAAGTCTGCACAATACGACGACATTCTGTCAAAGATTAAACTATCTCTTGCCAACGCAATATCCAACTTTGAAATAAGGCTTAAGGAACAGGAAAATAATAATATTGACATGCACGAACTCCGCATAGCAAGTCTTGAGGATGAGCTTAACAAGTTATACAACAAGGATGTAAAACAGAAAGATGCCTATGAGGATGGTATATACACCAAGGAAGAATACATTAAACGTAATTCTAAGCTGCAGGAGCGTATTTTTAGTGTGAAGGAAGAGATTGCTGATGAAAAGAATAACATTCCAGTTAAAATTGACTATGAGGATAAGATAATAACCTTTAAAGACTGTCTGGCTTCGCTTGATGATTCTGACATATCCGCAGCGGATAAGAATGTTCTTCTAAAGAGCTGCATTGATAAGATTATCTACTATAACGATATGCCATCTAAGCTAGGAATAGGAAGATATATAGAGAATTCTTTCAGATTGGAGATTTTCTTAAAGCTGTGAACCCGCTGTTTATGGGCATTTACTATCATATCCAACTGCGTGGAGCTAATGAGCTGGGGCATTTTGAAATGATTAGCACAATGGTTCATCAGCTCACAAGAAACCTTACAATGGAACAGATTAAAGGAACTCCTTTTGAAGCCTACTATGTAGACCATACATCAGCCGTGTGGCCTCAGGCGGCAGGTGGTATTCCATTTAATGCGTGCGAATTCCAATCAAAAGGTGATTCTATAACAGATATCGTTGAAGATATGGCGGCAGAACAAAAGGCACGCACAACTTACGATAACCTTATAAGGCTTGCCAAAGATGACCCCGATGTTCTCGACCCGCTTAAATTCTTAAGAGAGCGTGAAATCGTCCACTTCCAACGTTTTGGTGAAGCCTTATCTATAATACAGAGCAAGCTTGACTGTAATAATTACTATCTATACAATCCTGAATTTGATAAAAACTGCAACTGTATCAAGAAATAATTATGCCAATATGAAATCATAGTCTATAGCATAAAATTGGACTGTCGCAATAAGAAAATATAACTATATAGATATACCGACTTAACTATCAATCTATATAATATATACATTTCTTAGTGCGGCAGCCCCTTTATTAATATATAAAGCTGTCTGGCAGGTGTACGCTCTCCTGTATCTTCCTTATATTTCCTGTCTATACAAGCTGCGTGTGAACCATACGAATTCTTCCACATCAGATAGCTTCTATATCCAATAATAATTTGTATCAAATAATAATTATATATTCTTAATTAGTATGTCATAACCTCATATCCATCATCAGTAACGTGAACCATTATTTCCCACTGTGCTGAATATGAATCATCTTCTGTGTATATTGTCCAGCCATTGTCATCATCAACATATACATCCGGGTAACCGGCATTAATCATTGGCTCAATAGTGAATACCATACCGGGTGCCATAACCATACCTGTTCCCTTCTTAATAACATAACTGACAAATGGTGTTTCGTGGAATTCAAGACCAATTCCGTGTCCGCCCACTTCACGAACCACTGAATATCCATTTTCCTTGGCGTGCTTGCTTATTGCATCTGCAACATCCCCCAGATGTCCCCAGGGCTTAACCTGTGCAAGTCCAAGCTCCACACATTCCTTTGCAACATCTACAAGCTTCTTATGCTCTGGTGCAACATTTCCTAAACAGAACATTCTTGAAGAATCTGAAAAATAGCCATTAAGAATTGTTGAGCAGTCAACATTTACGATATCACCATCTGCTAATACTATATTAGATGATGGAATACCGTGACATACTTCATTGTTAATAGATGTACACACACTCTTTGGAAATCCTTCATAATTAAGAGGTGCTGGAATTCCACCCATAGCTGTTGTCTTTTCATACACCATCTCATCAATTTCCTGTGTTGTCATACCCACTTTAATGTTCTCAGCTACATAATCAAGTACAGCAATATTAATCTTACTGCTCTCTCTCATACCCTGAAGCTGTTCTTCATTCTTTATAATGCTTCTTGGTGGAACTTTGTGGAATTTCTTTCTGTACATTTCAATTTTCTTATCAAAATCCATATGACATTCACAATAAGGCTTTTTACTGCCACACCAGCAAGGGTCATTTCTCATTAACTTCTTCATTGTTGTTACTCCTCATTTCTGTGCATATATACACTTTATAATCTGTAATATTACTATATATACAATACCAATTTATAATACTGTTATACATATGCAATACCACATTATATCTGCATCAGCTATACCTGCAAATTACTAATTACTGCTATATATTTACATCAGCTATACCTGTGCATTACCACTATATATCTACATCAACTATACCTGCAAATTACTAATTACTGCTATATATCCTCACCTTCACATTATTGCTGTAATACCTCAACTATAGCTGGCAGGAACTGCTTTTTACGCGAAACAACACCAGGAAGTATTACATAATTGTTGGTTATCTCATCAAGGTTAAATGCCTGCATAAGCACCTGTTCAGCATTCTTACCTGATAACATAACATAAGATGTCTCTTTCATTACATCTGTCAGAAGAAGATATGCAATATTTATCTCATCTGACTTATCCGTAACACTTGTGATATAAGAAGCTTCTTTCTTAATAAGCCCCTCTATCTCTTCCTGACTCATACAATTTACTTGTCCAACACCTACAGTTATCTCTCCAATTGAGAACTTCTTGTAATCCCTATAGAATATCTCTTCTTCTGATTTGTCGGAAAGATTACTTCCTGCCCTGAACATTTCCCTGCCGTATTCTTCTATATCAATACCAGCTATATCAGCTAATATCTGACAGGCATCAACATCATAGTGTGTGCAGGTTGGTGATTTTAATATAAGCGTATCTGATATTATTGCCGAACATAACAGTGCGGCTGTCGTCTTATCAATATCTATATTATGCTCACAGTACATCTGATATATTATTGTTGCAGTACAGCCAAGCGGCTGATTTCTGAAAAATACAGGTGTTATCGTCTGTATGCAGCCAAGTCTGTGATGATCTATTATCTCTAATATATCAGTATCCTCAATACCAAATACAGCCTGATTTTTTTCATTATGGTCTACAAGAATTATCTTCTTCTTATCGGTCTTAATAATATTTCTTCTTGAAATCATACCGACATATCTGCCTGTATCGTCCTCAATTGGGAAATCCCTGTAACGCTTCTTAGCCATTATATCCTGTATATCTTCAATAAAATCGTTTAGCTTGAACTTAATAAGTGCTTCCTGCTTCATAAAGAAACTTACAGGAATGGCCTGATTAATAAGTCTTGCAACTGTATATGTATCATACGCTGTCGATATTATAACACAATTATGCTGTGCAGCTATCTTGGTTATTGTGCTTGATACCTTTGCACCCTCACATATTATAAGACATCCCGCCTCCATCTCAATAGCACATAATTGTGACTCATATCTATTGCCAAGAATTACAAAATCACCCTCTTCAATCATATTTTCCATCATATCAGGATTGGCGGCAGCAATAATCATCTTCCCCTTATTAAAATGCTTATCTATATCACCAGTTATAACTTCGCCCTTAAGGGTATCCACGATATTACTGAGACTTGTGCCTGAAACAGATAATATATCACTGTCATACATTTCAAAATATGACTTAGCAACATCACTGATTGTAACAAGTCCTTTCAGCTTATCATCTTCAATGATAGGAAGTGTCTCAACACCTCTTTCTTTCATTAATTTCCACGCATTTCTTACTGAAAGATCTTCCGATATTCCACTTATCTTCCTGACATCAATATCTCTTACCTGAGGTCTAACATCTTTAATATATGCAGGAGGTTTTACACCACATTTTTCAAGAACATACTGAGTTTCTTCGTTAAGATGTCCTGCTCTTTTAGGAATATAATCCTCACTTCCAGTAATCAGATTTTTCAGCCTGGAATAGCATATTGCTGAGCACACCGAATCTGTATCCGGGTTCTTATGTCCTATTACATATACCTCTCTCATAACAATCTCCATTCTTACGCAATTTAATACAACATTGCTGTATTGCGATGGGACAACAGGCAGTCTTAATGCATACCTGCTTGTCATAGTAATCACGAATATATCATTATTTATTCATAACTTATATTATGAACTCTTATTATTAAAAAGTCCAGTATATAGATGATTGAGTTTTATTATTAAAATCCATTATATATGTGGTTAAATTTTGTTAATTAAATCC
>OGQZ01000841.1_pt1 | contig 25292 bp, 19 predicted proteins | sample 1553321 | NCBI WGS metagenome assembly OGQZ01 (sample SAMEA2579958, study PRJEB22360) | human gut metagenome | reverse complement strand
AGGTCACCGTTGTAGCCCTGCTTAAGGTTAACACCAACCTCTCAGTGCGTATGTTTACATATTAAAATGCACTGATTTTGGCAAGATATTCGACTAACTTGCTATATCTTGTCTATTAACTATATTTTCTTGAAAATTGCCGATAAATCGGTAATAGATTGTGATTTTTTGCTTGTAAGGTACATTTTTGCCTGCGATTTTTTTATTTTCCGGCAGTACCTTTTCTTCGATTTCAATTCTCTCTATGAAGGTGCGAACGATTTCTTCCGTCAGCTCATCAATATGCTCATACTGTTTTACGAGTGCAAAGAATTTTCATAATTATTTGTTATCTCGTTTCCGTTTGACTGCTTGCGTTCAATTTCGGATAGCTGTTTTTTCAGCTTTGCAACTTCGTCGGACATTTTTGACGCCGTTGCATTCAGCACATCTTCTGATATTGTTCCCGCTGCATAGTCGTTGTAGAGTTTCATAATGATTCTGTCGATTGTTTCGATTCTTCCCTCGATAGCTGATTTGTTGTCCTCTGAATTTTCGTAAATATTAACTTGTCCCGACCTTTGAATTGCCTGTTTGATAATCTCTTTTTTGTCCTCGTCGGACAGAGAAATCAGCTGGTTAAGGTCGGCTTTTATTATTTCAAGCAAGTCTGTATATTTTATTCTCGCTCCGTGTTCGCAGTGATTTTTAGAACGCTTTGGAATATTGTTGCACGAAAGATACCAATATTTCATTCGCTCGCCTTTATACACTGTTCCCGACGAACACATTGCACCGCCGCAATGCGCACAGAAGGTTAAGCCGTTGAAAATGCTTGAACGGCATTTTTCGTAGCCTTGCCAATTCTTTGTGTTCATTCCCATAAAGTAGGCGGCTTGGTCAAACTGCTCTTTGGTAACAAGCGGTGTGTGCGTGTTTTCTGTGATAAACCAATTCTCTTCCGGCACGGCAAGTTTCTTTTTTGATTTAAGGCTTGCCTTTTTTGTTTTGCCGAGAATTGTGTGCCCAAGGTAAACCGGATTTTTCAGTATTCGCTTTACCGTTGTGTAATTCCATTCATCAACAGCTCTTGCAGCACCTCTTTCGCCGAAGTTATCACGATACAGCACACGGTATTTCAGCGGTGTTATGTCGCCGTTTTCGGTGAGCGCCGTTGCTATGGCTCTGGCAGATTTTCCGTCGTGAGCCATGGCAAATATCTTTTGCACTATCGGAGCAGTTTTTGGGTCAGGCTCAAGCGTCGTGCCGTCTTTATTCTTCATATAGCCGAACGGAGGGCAGGCACAGTATTCGCCTTTTGTCCTTTTTTGATTTATGACTTGCTTGATTTTCCGTGAGGTGTCTCGCAGATAAACATCGTTCATCGCAAATTGGAACGGAGCCATAATGTTAACTTCGTTTGAGTCGAAGTTGTCGCTGATTGCAATATAATGAATTTGATTTTCGGGAAAATAGGTTTCTGCATAGTAGCTCGACTCGGTCATATCTCTGCCGAGTCTTGACAAGTCCTTGGTGATAACCATATTTGCAAGCCCGTTTTTAAGGTGTGCAATCATTTGGCTAAAGCCCGGTCTGTCAAAATTTGAGCCTGAGAAACCATCGTCAACAAATTCTTTTACAATGGTAATACCGTTGTCCTCACAGTATTGCCTGACGATACTTCGTTGGTTTGTGATACTCGATGATTCACCGCCGTTGGCCTCCTCAACGGATAGTCTGTAGTATGCATCTGCTAATTTCAAGTTCGTTTTCATTGGTGAAACCTCCTTGAAAAAAGGATTACATACCCAACACGGAGTATATCACAGGAGGGTTTGAATATCAATTAAAAACCTCCTTATTCTTTGCAGAAATATTTTCCTCTATCAAAGATTTAATATCTCTGCTCTTATCAAATATGCGAACCACCTCGTAATGACTGTTGTTGATGTCGTATGATGTTGTTTGCATCACTTTAGAATTATCTTCCATTGACGCACCTCCAACAGTATTATGCGTTTTGTTCGTGCTGTTTATTACTTCGTTTTTTGTTGCCATAAGGCAACACGCTGTCTATGATTTTATATCTGCCTCCTTTAATTTGATATACCTTTCGTTGTGAATTTGTAGTTCATATTAACCTCCTATTTTGCTCACAGGCTTGCACAAATCGCCTGTAAGCCGTTTTTAGTTTTAGTCTAACGAGTTACTCTATTTCTAAGTAAACTCGTCAATTTTTGCTCACAGCGTTGTCTGATTTTTCATAAATAGGTTTATCATACGGCAATACTCAAGTGAATACGCAAAAGCCTTGATTTTCTGCGAAAAACAGCCTTTATTGCATACGAATTTGGAATCATACGCAAAAGTATTACGAATCGAAAAGCCGACAGGCGTTGCCGGACGGCGTTTTCGGGCATTTCAATGCCCGAAAATCATACCCCTTTATCCTGCTTTAAAATCGACGGCTTGAAATTTGCTCAAAAACCCACTCAAAAGCCATCAATTTTCGTTTCAAAAATCATAAAATTTCCAAATCAAAGCCTTTCATATTCTTTGCCGATAAACCCTAAAGCACGGTGCATTAAATCTTGTTGACCGTGTATACATCACGCATACGAAACCCTCCTTCCAAATTATTCGAGAGAATATTTTATAAAGTGAAAACCAAAAAGAAAAACACTTTTCAAAAAACTCCCTCTACTATACAGAGAAAAATCCTCATTTTGTTCGGGTGTTTTGCAAAATTCTTTACACCTTGTTTACATTTGATTTCATCATAACAAAAAATACCCCTCTATAATACGGAAAAAAATTCAAGTTTTGTTGATGTGTTTTCAGAAAAAATATTTAACATAGTACTAAAATTTACTCGTTTGTCGTTTGCAACGTTGTTTATGATATAGAATTATGATATAATAATCACATTAAGATATGACTAAGGAATCGAGGAAGAAGTATGAATAACAATCCACGATGCTTATACAATAATACTTTTGATAAATTTATAAATGAAGACGCAAATGCAATATTAGGTGAATTGTGCGACCGCTATCACGGTAACGCTTTGACCACAACGATTGAAGCATGGAAGAATGAAATTACAATTATGCAAGACGTAATTTCTCAATTAAAAAATCAAGACGGTCAAATTATATTTGAATATGACATACCACGTTTAGGCAAGAGAGTTGATGTTGTTCTTCTCTTAAACGGAATCATTTTTTGTTTGGAATTTAAGAATGGCGAGAAAAATATTCTTGAAAATGATATTGACCAAGTGCTTGATTATGCTCTCGACCTTAAAAATTTTCATAAGCTAAGCGAAGATAAAATTATAGTTCCTATATTGATTGCAACAGAGTATAAAAATCATACAGATATAATTCAAATGTCTATTTACGATGATAAGGTTGTCAACCCGTTAGTTACAGGCAAAATCGGATTATTAGAAGTGCTTTCTAAAATACTTTTACGTTATCCAAACGAGTCAAAAGTTGATGATAATTGGATTATAAGTCCTTATGCACCAACGCCGACAATCATTGAAGCAGCAAGGTCTCTGTATGAAAATCATTCCGTCGAAAATATAACAAGGCATGAGGCGGATAAAGTTTCAACTGACAGAACAATATCATATATTCTCAAGGTAATAAACGATAGTAAAACAAACGGAGAAAAGAGTATTTGCTTTGTAACCGGTGTTCCGGGAGCAGGCAAAACACTTGTTGGACTAGATGTAGCAATTAAACAAACTTATCAAGGACAAGATGTTCCTGTTGAAGACGAAGGTGCAGTGTACCTTTCCGGTAATGGGCCTTTGGTCGCAGTTTTAACTGAAGCTCTTGCACAGGATAATCGTAAAAAATGTATAGCGTCTGGTGAGAAAAAGAAGCTCACAGACTCCAGAAGAGAAGTTAGCAAGTCTATCCAAATGATTCACAGATATCGCGACAATATGCTCGCTAAAATAAAAAATCCCGTTGAAAACGGTATATTGGAAATTGATCCTGAAAAAGCAATTAAGCTGGAAAAATCCGGCTTTGGTGAAGTGGAGCATGTTGCAATATTTGACGAGGCACAACGCTCGTGGACACATAAAAGGTTAGCAGATTATCTCAAACGAGGCGGTACTTATGGCAACAAATTAAAAGTGCCTAATTTCCCAATGTCAGAAGCGGAATTTTTGATTTGGTCATTAGATCAAAGAGAAGATTGGGCAACTATCGTTTGTTTAGTTGGCGGTGGTCAAGAAATAAACACCGGTGAAGCCGGCATTTCAGAATGGATTAACGCCTTAAATCATACTTTCCCTGATTGGAAGGTGTATATTTCACCAAAATTGACCGAAGCTGAATATGCAGAAGGTAAAGTAAACGAACTTTTAGAGAAAAATAATCATGTTACATATTCAGACGATTTGCATCTTGGTGTATCTTTAAGATCTTTTAGAGCAGAAAAATTGTCCGCCTTTGTTCATTCCTTGTTGAGTTTTGAAGATAATGCGGCAGAATTGTATCAAGAAATCAAAGATAAATATCCGATTGTTTTAACACGAGATATTCAAAAAGCTAAAAGCTGGTTGCATCAAAAAGTTAGAGGCAGCGAGCGAACGGGCGTGTTAGTGACAAAAGAGTCTGCTCGTTTCAAGCCGCTTGGAATTCATATATTGCCTTCTGGCGATGAAAATGCAGTTCATTGGTTTTTGGATGATAAGGTGGATACCAGATCTTCAAATTATCTTGAAGATGCCGCAACGGAAATTCAAGTGCAAGGATTGGAATTAGATTATACGTGTTTGCTTTGGGATGCCGATATGCGATATGAAAATGGAGAGTGGCATTTTTACAAATTCAACGGCCATTCAAAATGGAATGAGCAAATCGCAGCAGATAGTGAAAATAAAAAAGAATTGCAAAAATATATGCTCAATGCATATCGAGTTTTGTTAACTCGTGCAAGGTCGGGTATGGTGATTTGCGTGCCGTATGGTAATGGCAATAAAACGTCTACCGGCTTTTGGGAAGACAGCACACGTCTGCCGGAGTATTACAATGGAACTTATGAATATTTGAAAAGCTTGGGAATTGAAGAAATTTGACGGTTGCTCAAAATCCCGAATTTGCAGAGGTGGATTATGAAAATAACATACATTAACCACAGTGGATTTTTGGTTGAAACCGAGAACTGCTACTATGTTTTTGATTATTACAAAGGCGAGTTGCCAAGGCTCGACAAAAGCAAGGAAGTTGTTGTCTTTTGCAGTCACTTTCACCAAGACCATTTCAACCCGAAAATCTTTGAAATTCTTGATGATACGGGTATGGATTATCAGGCTGTTTTGGCGAAAGATATCAGCAAAAAGAGGTATCCTGCTGGTGTGAAAGTCACGACTGCTTATCACGATCAAACCTACTCTCTTGATAACGGCACACAGGTTAGTACGCTTCTTTCAACCGACAGCGGTGTTGCTTTTATCGTCAAAACAAGCGAGGGCGTGATTTATCACGCAGGTGATTTGAACGATTGGTATTGGGAAGGTGAGACGGAAGCCGACAACCGCCACATGACCTCCATGTACCGTGCGGAGATTGATAAAATTAAGGGCGCTCATTTTGATGCTGCATTCGTTCCGCTTGACCCAAGGCAGGAGGAACATTATGCCGACGGTATGCTTTATTTTTTGAAACATGTCGATTGCAACGCCGTTTTCCCTATGCATTATTGGAACGAGCCGAGCGTGATTGATAGGTTTATCACCGAATATCCGCAGTATAAATCACGAATAAAAAATACAGAATCAACAAAAGGAGAAGAAATATGAGTTTTAGAATGATTCACGAAAACTATAATGTTTCCGATTTGGATAGGTCAATTAAGTTTTATGGCGATGCGCTTGATTTGCACGAGGTCAGACGAAAAACCACCGACGATTTTATTATCGTTTATTTGAGCAATGATTCAAGCGATTTTGATCTTGAACTTACTTGGCTTAAAGAACATCCGCAGCCGTACGATTTGGGTGAATGTGAATTTCATTTGGCATTTAAGGCAGATGATTTTGATTTGGCGCATAAAAAGCACGAAGAAATGGGTTGTATCTGCTTTGAAAATCCTGAAATGGGTATCTATTTTATTGAGGACCCGGACGGCTATTGGCTCGAAATTTTACCGTGATTAAGTTATACTATAATAAAAAGAGTTGAGAAACACAATTTCTCAACTCTTTTATGTTTATGCAAAGTTCATTTAATTTTGAAACTATTTTTTCTTTTTCGCCGCTTCCTGTTGTGTTCAACCTCATTAGTGGTAAGTCATACTTTGCGAAAATGCTGTCTTTTATAATATCCCTTTGATAAAATTACACACAAGGTTTTAGGAATCGTAATAAGAAACTTTGGAGTTTGAAGAGTGTCTTGAGAGTAGTTTTCCGAATAGAATCAAGAAAAACAAATAACTATAATTAACCTTACGGAGCCGTTCGAGTAACAGCTCCGTTTTGTTTTGATTTTTTCTTGCTTTTCCCTTATAAATCCGCAATAATCATTGCTTTTATGCGTTCTGTGTGATATACTAAACTTGTATAATTGTAACTATCTGAAAGCGAGGAAAATCTAATGGATTCTAACATCGAGCGCTGGTACTCAATGAAAGAAATATGCGAATATCTTGGCGTCAGCCGTGATACCGTACTTGATTGGATAGAAAGAAGAAATATGCCCGCAGCAAAAATCGGACGCCTTTGGAAATTCAAAGTCAGCGAAATTGACGCTTGGATGAAATCCGGTATTGCAGCGGATAAATAATCAAATTTCGGAGGCATATATGAGTTTTATTGAATCTTACAAGCATCTTGATAAAATATGCGGAGAAATGTTTGAAACTCAATATGGAGTATCCGCCTATATAGAGGAAATGCTAAACAATCCTCATGGTTCTTTTCTTGTCAGAGGATGGGAAAATGATTTAAAACAACTAAAGCACTATCGTTGGATTAGGAATCAAATAGTACACGAACCCGATTGCTACGAAGAAACTATGTGCGAAGCCGGAGATGATGAATGGCTTGATGATTTTTATGAAAGAATAATAAATCAAACTGATCCGCTTGCAATGTATTTTCAAGCAACAAAACCACATCCTGTTGCAAAATCCGCACAAAATCACGAACCAGCTCAACCGCAATATACATATTCTGAACAACCTAACCGGACGAAACATAAATCAAAAAAGGTCGTAAGATGGATTGTGTTTTCAATTATCGTGGCTATTGTTCTACTGTACTTAGTACTTAAATACTTTATCAATTGATTTTGGAGGTGCAAATATGCCTGACAAGAATTGGCAATTTGAACTTGAAGAATATATAAAACAAGGCGAACCCGACAAAGCCGAAAAAAGTGAAGCGTGGCAAACAGCCATCGGTTTGCAGGCTGTTGACGGGCTGAATACTTCTGACTATTTGTTAGACACCGCCAAAGAGCATATCGAGGGTAAAATCACAATCGACGAGGCTCAAAAGCGTATTCACAGTTACTATGAGCAGCGTTCTGTACGCACCGAAACGGAAAATGAAACCAAAGAAGCGGACATTGTTTCGGCAAGAATTGCAAAGTTATTAGGAGAAAAAGCGTTTCAGTTTTCTCCTGCCGAGTGGCTTTCGATTCATCGCAGATTGTTCGAGGGCGTGTTCAGTCACGCAGGACAAGTCAGGCAGTACAACATCACAAAGAAAGAGTGGGTACTGAACGGCGATACGGTTACCTATGCGGATTGGAACAGTATTAAGGAAACTTTGGATTACGACTTTGCAACCGAAAAACAATTTTCTTATGAGGGCTTGTCGGTTGATGAAGCTGTAAAGCATTTAGCTAAATTTGCTTCGGATATTTGGCAAATTCACCCGTTCAGCGAGGGAAACACCCGTGCGACTGCCGTATTTATGATAAAATATATGAAAACATTCGGCTTTAGCGTAAACAATGACGCATTCGAGAAAAATTCTTGGTATTTCCGCAACGCTTTGGTTCGTGCAAATTACAATAACCTGCAAAAAGGCGTCCATTCCACGACGAAGTTTTTGGAAATGTTCTTTTCAAATCTTTTGTTAGATACGCATTACGAACTGAAAAACAGATATATGCACATTGATTATGTGGAGAACAATTCCAAAAGTATCAGTTCAAAAGTTTCAAAGTATCAATTTGATACTTTGGACTGCACTTTGGAAGAGCTTGCAGTTTTAGAATTGGTTGCAAAGAACCCGACTATAAAACAGCAAGAGCTTGTGGAAGCAACCGGAAAATCCATTGCAACGATAAAGCGAATTATGAAATCCCTGCAGGATAAAAACTATATCCGCCGTGAAAGCGGCAAGAGATACGGTAAATGGGAAGTGCTGGTGTAATATATTTAATATAACTACCGCAAAGGTTGTATGGTCTTTAAAAAGGAAAAACTGCAATTAATAACCTTAAAAACAGAGGAAAATAAATGAATCCATTAGACTCTTATAAAATTAACAATTCTACATTAGACGTAATGCAGCACTTACAGGAAAATGGTACATTATCCGCTGTTAATGAGTTGCAAGCGATTATTTAAAGCGGTCAAGCATTCGCCAAGAATATCTTGAAACGGCTATTTTATGGGCAGCTTCTGATGAAGGAAAGACCATTGAAGGTTATATGTCGGAACATCAGCACGATCCAAGTGCCGTAACTCTTTGAAATTATTTTCGTTCGGTTATAGACTGGGTACAAGCAATATCCCCAAAAAAACGCAAAGAAATGAAGGGCTTGCCTTGGGGTCTGTATTACAATGAACACGGCAAGCGTACCGACCTTGATCCTGAAGCACTTGAATTAGAAATTCAACGTCTTATGGGTGATGAAGATGTAACGAAAAAATCCGGCATTTACGAGTATTTGCTGACAGGTGAAGAAAAGAAGCTCTCTATTCGTGCTTTTGACCGACGTGATGCTCTTGCTGCCTATGAAAAGCAAGAGCATAAATGTGCAATCTGTGGCGAAGAATTTAAGTTCGAGCAAATGCATGCCGACCATATCACACCTTGGTCTAAAGGTGGTAAAACTACACCTAATAACTGCCAGATGCTCTGTCGAGATTGTAATTTGAAGAAGGGTAATCAATAAATACATAAATAGCAAAGAATATACGAAAGGATGATGTTGATGCCAAACGAAAAAGCCGGTGGATACATTTCAAAACTAACATTTAATAATGGTAAAGAATTGGAAATTGCGGCAAATGATATTGTAGTATTTGTAGGTCCGAATAATGCAGGAAAAAGTCAATCGCTAAAGGATATATATGCACTGTCTAAGGCGAAAACGCCGAGTGTCGTGATTTCAGATGTTAAAATATCAAAGTATACGCAAGCAATTTCAACCATAATATCACAAGTTTCTGTCGGTGAAAAATATGATAGTTATACAATGTACGATTATCTTGGGAAAAAATTATTTGTAGATCCGCATACAGATAGTGCTTATCTTCAGACAGGGCTTCATGCAGATTATAGAGATTTATTTGTTGCCAATTTGGACACATCAGCTCGATTAAATATTTGTAAGCCGCCTAGGAATATCAGAAGAGATCAAAGTAAAGAACATCCTATTCACTATGCTGCTTTTGAAGGCAAGTATAGAAAGTGGCTTTCGGACAGTTTTAAAAAGGCGTTTAATGTTGAAATCACACCCAATACCCAGTTCGGTTCTGAAATCCCGTTGTGTATAGGTAAACCAGTTCAGCTTAATGATGCATATGAGGACGAGCAATCACGTCAAGAGGCATATGCCGCAATTCTTGAAACTTATAAACAAGTACAAAATCAAGGAGACGGAATAAAGAGTTTTACAGGTATTCTGTTGTATTTGATGTTAGATTATTACTGCACCTATTTGATTGATGAACCAGAATCGTTTTTACACCCACCTCAAGCAAGAATTATGGGGCAAATTATCGGCAATACTTTATCGGATCAACAGCAAGCATTTATATCAACTCATAGTGAAGACATTATCAAAGGCTTGTTAGAGGTTTGTCCCAAAAGAATCAAAATAGTAAGGGTTACACGAGAAGATGATACCAATCATTTCTCTATATTAAATAATTCGGAATTTAATCACGTATGGAATGACCCGCTTTTGAAATATTCCAATATAATGGCGAGTTTGTTTCACAAGACTGTTGTTTTGTGTGAAAGTGATTCGGATTGCAAACTGTATTCTATTATTGAAAGTCACATAAAACAAAAAGAAGGAAAGTATTCCGAAACATTATTTATTCATTGCGGCGGCAAACATCGTATGTCAAAAATAGTATCAGCACTTAGATCGTTGGATATAAATGTAAAACTGATACCAGATATTGATGTTTTAAACGACCAAGAAGTATTTAAAGGGATTGTTGAATCCTTTGGTATCGACTTTGGATTAATTCAAAGCGATTACAATAATATTGTTTCAAATCTTCATAGTCCTAGAGAAAAAATTAATCGCAATACGGCAAAAATAGCAATAAACCAAATACTAGACAATTCAGCTAATGCAGATTTATCTAGTAAAGAAATTAAAAATATTAGAGAAGTGATTTCTACCATATCTAAATGGGACAATCTAAAATCTGCTGGCACAACGGCACTTCCTGCGGGTAACGCAACTGCTTCATACAAAACAATAGACCAACGCCTAAAAAGTGTTGGTATTTACATTGTACCTGTAGGTGAATTAGAATGCTTTGTTAAAGAAGTTGGGGGACACGGACCAGAATGGGTGAATAAGGTTCTTGAAACTTATTCAGACTTGGACGATGCTGTTTATAAAAAGATTACTGATTTTATTTCTTCGATGGACATATAAACTAAAAAATTTATTTAATTTAATGTGTTTGATTATGGGTCAAGCTAATCGGCACATCATTGTACTTGCCAAGAGATATGAACTTGTTGCGGTAATTTGCAAAGAATAGAATGATAAAACTATGTTCAACATTGGTTAAACATAGTGTTTTTTATTTCAAATGCGTAAATCAACTCTATATTTACAATTTTTGTTGCTTTATCACGAATATTATTCATCTTCTGCACCCAGAGCAGCATATCGGCTGCTTTTAGCTGTTCGGTGACACCTTCTTTTTCGGCGAGTTCATTTACTAGCCGGAGAAAAAGTTGTTGGGCTTGTTCTTCGGTATCGGCAAGGTGGGAATGGAGTTTGCTGGAAGTGAGCAGATTGTAATACAAAACTTTGCGGTGGTGCTTTAAATAGTTTAATCTGCGTTGTCCCCACACTCCGATATAACCGGTTTCTTCTTTCGCTGGTAAAGTTAAATTTGGCAGAAGATAATCGCCCTGCCAGGTATATGTACCGCTGAATTGTTCAAATAATGTGCCATTTATAAATTTGTAAATTTTAAGATCGTGCCAAAAATTACAACGAACTTTTGCAATCTGTGCTACTTTTAATGGCGAATAATGTGTATTCCAAATTTATTCGTTATGTTCGTTATATTTACTTTTTCATTTACCACCAATTTCGTTGATATATGAAATTGCTTTGTTGGGATTGAATTTTACCGAAAATAATGATTGATGCAAATTATGATGCACAATTAAAAAGGCGTTGGAGATTTGGTTTCTCCAACGCCTTTCTTTTAATGAGTATATAAATCTAATCAATTACCTGAAACTTGATTTATATATCAAACTAATGTAGAATAATATGGAGATTATATTTTTGTTTCGGAGGTGAGTGACATAAACAAGATTTCAAGAGATATTTTTAAAGCGATTCATGAAGGTAAGTGGATTGCTGTGGAATACAGGAATAAACAGCAAAATGTAACAAAATATTGGATTGGAATTAAAAATATAAACCCGTATAAAAAATTGCTCATTGTTGATGGGCTTAATGTCGCTACATCGGAAATGAAAGAATTGAATTTGTATTATGATTCTATAATTGACGCTAATTTGATTGAAGGTTCATTTTGCAAAATAAACTCTAAACTACTTGAAGATATAGAAGAACATTCCTCAAGGTATTCGTTTATTTTTAATAATGTCACAAATTTGAAGCTTCTTGATTATTATAGCGAATGTAATAAACTCGATAACACTCCATATCGCAATGATTATAAACTTATTGATGAACTTGATGTGGATGTCATTGGGGAAGGGGATTATAATTTAAGCAATGAACAGTTTGAACATTTAGTCAAAGTTTATAATTATAATGCTAAAAATAAGAATCAAAACAAAATGCCTCGTTCAGTATCTTTGTGTATGAATATATGTAGTATTCATACTAAAAAAGGACTTTATGTACTTGCTTATAAAAAACTTTTGTTTGATGTCAAAAACCGTACCCTTACGCAAGACGATGAAGTATCTGTTTGTCGTGAGTTCACAGTTGACGGTGTAAAGATAAGTGCTCATTGGTTTCTTGATGCAGACGAGTTCCAATTACTTGATAAGTTTGAAGAAAATGCCGAACTTATTAAAGATTTAATTACTAAGAATAATCCTGAATACAACGGTGTTGATGATATGCCATATGTTATGGCTTTATCAAGAGATTTCACGATAAATCTTGATGAGGAGTATGATGCCATTCTTAAAATGTATGAAGATAACACGGTGACATATCCGATTAAAGCATTTTTTGGTGACTTAACGGCTAAGCCAAGGAGAATTAAAAATTACCCTTTGGCTTTATATAACGATAAAGTAAACCTTGACCAACTTTTAGCAATACATAACGGTTTGAAATATCCTATTTTGTATGTTCAAGGACCTCCTGGAAGCGGAAAAACAAACACCATTCTCAATACAGTTGTCACCGCATTTTTTAATAACAAAAGTGTTTTGATTTCATCGTATAATAATCATCCGGTTGATGAGATTTACCAAAAACTTTCTCATCTTAAATATAAAGGTAATGATATACCTTTCCCGATAATCCGTCTTGGAAACGGTAATAAACTTAAAGAAGCAATTAAACAAATGCGACATTTGTTTGAAATAACTGCTTCTATGAAAGTGTTTGATTCGTCATTGAACAGAAAAAAGAATGACGAAGAACACAAAACAAAAGCTCTAAGTGATTTACTTCGTAAATATGAAGAAAAGCTTGATATGAATGAACGAAAAGAAATGATAAGAACACTGATTTCTTCTTCAAATAACTTGACTTTTCTCACGGATTTGCAGGGAGAACAGCTTGCTAAAGTAAACAGCGCGCTTAAAGAAATCGGTGAAATTACAGAGGATGATATTAAGCCACTAATTACACAAGACAGACTTGAATTGTTAAAGTATTTGAATTTTACTTCAGCTAAGTTTGTTAAACGATTATCAGAACCTAAATATGAGGAACTTACTGATATTATATTCACTAAAGACTTAAACGAAGCAGCAAAGCAATTAAATCAGTATCTTTCAAATGATGAGAATTTTCAAAAGTTCCTCAAGATATTTCCCATTGTTGCAACAACAAATATTTCTGCTCATCGGTTGGGAGAACCAAAACAATATTTTGATATGGTTATTATGGATGAGGCAAGTCAGTGTAATACTGCGGTAGCGCTTGTTCCGATTATCAGAGGTGAACAGCTTTTGCTTGTAGGCGATCCGCAACAGTTAAAACCTGTTATCCTACTTGATGAAAAGAATAATTTGGTTTTAAAAAAGAGATATAATATTACTGATGAATACGATTATAAAAACAAATCTGTTTATCAAACTTTTCTTTCTGCCGACGCCGTTAGTGATGAAGTTTTGCTAAGTTATCATTATAGATGTCATCCGAAGATTATCGAATTTAATAATAAAAAGTATTACAATAACAAACTTAATGTTCAGTCTTCCGACAAAGAAAAACAACCGCTTGAATTTATAGAATGTCATTCAAAAGACACAATATTAAAAAATACAAGCGAAAGCGAAGCAAAAGAAATTGTTCATTATGTTAAAACTCACCCCGACAAAACGATTGCAGTTATTACACCGTTTGTAAATCAACGAAATAAAATTCAAGAAGAATTAAATCAAAATGGAATAACCAACGTTGATTGTGGAACTGTACATGCATTTCAGGGAGATGAAAAACAAGAAATAATTTTTTCGTTAGCCCTTACTGATAAGACACATGAAAAAACATATTCTTGGTTAAAAAATAACAAAGAACTTATAAATGTTGCAACGTCAAGAGCTAAAGAAAAATTAGTTATTGCAGGGGACAAAGATCAACTAAACAGACTTCATCATCCGGGAGACGACGATGATTTGTTTGAATTGTGTAATTATGTTCGATTAAACGGAAAAACAACTGTAACAGAGCGTGTGCCTGAATCAAGAGCACTTGGAATTAAACCATATAGTACCGAAACGGAAACGGCATTTTTAGAAACACTAAATCATGCAATAAATGCTATGATGATTACAAAATCTAAATATGTTGTTAAAAAAGAGGTTCCTATTTCGCAGGTGTTCAATTCTTCAAATCAGGTGAATGATTTATTCTATACAGGCAGATTTGACTATATAGTATATGAGCGTGAAGGAAAAGAATTGTTGCCGATTTTTGCGATTGAACTTGATGGTAACGAGCATACGAACGACACTAAGGTAATTGAAAGGGATAAAAAGAAGCAGCAAATATGTGATGAACATAATTTTCAGCTTATTCGTGTTCCAAACAACTATGCAAGACGATATAATTATGCAAAAGAAATCTTGTCGTCATTCTTTGAAAATTCAAGAAGATAATTGAAATTAAACAATTGTTAAGGAGTGTATTATGTCTATAAAGAATAATGATAAATTGTTTGCACAAGCTGTAAATGAATATGAAAAAAGTATTGTAAAAATACTACTTTTATGCATTGATAATCTTGAATTTGGATTAGGCATAAACAAACTTGTGCAGATTCTAAAAGGTAGCCAAACTAAGTTTATAACTGATTTTTCTTTGCAAAATAACATTGGATTTTCATTGTTAAAACAATTTTCCAAGAATGATATTGAATACATAATAAACATATTGACTCAAATGGAGTATTTGGATAAACAAGTATATAAAAACGGTTTTGGTGATATTTACAAGGTAGGAATTAAAGGTTATGCGCTATTAGAAAAAGATTTGCCACTTGAAGTATCTTTTATTGACGCCATAACTGAAAGCGATTTTATTGAATTTGATTCAACTGAAATAATACTTTATGAAAAACTGAGATCATTAAGGTATCAAATTGCAAAAGAAAACGATTATCCTGCATATGCTGTTTGCGGAGATTTGGCGTTGAGGAAAATGACTAAAGCATTACCTGAAAATCAAGAAGAAATGCTGGAAATTAAAGGCATAGGCGCTTCTTTTGTTGAAAAGTATGCCAATCGTTTCATTTCCGTAATTAAACAGTTTAAGTTTGATGAATAGATGAAAAGCGTTGGAGATTTATTTATTCAACGCTTTGTGCTTGTTTTTTGTGCTTGTGTATTCAATTTAGTATTTGGCGCTTCATTGTATCATTACCAAGACTATGATAATAAAGAAATTGATGCGGTTGTAGAATTAAAAATGGTGACTGGTGTGCATTTGAAATAAAATTAGGTGCAAATCAAATTGACTTTGCTGCTGAAAGTTTGCTCAAAATCAATAAAAAAATTAAAGAAGATCCTAAGGGCAAACCGGCTAAAATCTTATGCGTTATTTGCGGTTTGTCAAATGCTGCTTACAAACGCCCTGACGGAGTGTATGTTGTCCCGATAACCGCATTGAAAAATTAAAAGTAATTAAAAAAGAGCCGAGAGGGGATGCCTCTTGGCTCTTTTTTTGTGGTTGTGCAATTTTTTTCATTATTTCTAAAGATTTGAATTTTATCATTGTAGTAAAAATCTATAACAGTAGAAATTATTAGGGATTATTAATCGAGACGGTGACCGTTTTTATCTTGATTAATCTACAACAGTAGAAATTATTAGGGATTATTAATCCAAAATATATCAAAGGTAACGCAGACATCTACAACAGTAGAAATTATTAGGGATTATTAATCAAGAAGCTGACCCGATTAAGCTTGCGACGATCTACAACAGTAGAAATTATTAGGGATTATTAATACCTTTCAATTGATAATTATACCATATTCAGACCGTGGTTTGCAAATTATATTTTTCACAATACACGCTCACGCCCTGCAACACACTCTTTTCAGTTGAGTATGTTGCAGAGTCGGAATGTTTATGGGCATTCGTTCCGTTTAATTGAAACGAATCCTGAACCATAATGTTTTCTTCTGTTTCAAGTGAATGAAAAAATATTGAAACAGGGCAGAATATAAAATCATTTAATTGAGATATAGCTAAAGGCTGTTCGCTCATTTTTGCGTGTATTCAAGCCATTCGGCATTAGTTATACTAAGTTTTGCTTTATTAAGCATATCGTCCGGGGTGTCTTTTAATACATTTATTGCCCAAAGTGCTTTTCTTGCAATATTATATGCACCGTTGGCATCGGCATCGCAAGGCAAAGCGGCATTTGTTCCTTTATAATTACGACTGTCATAGAACTCACCGCTTTCATTTGCAACAGGGGAGATGAGGTAGTCGTCTTCCGGTAATGTGCTGCCGGTAATACTGTTTCTCATTTGAAGTGTTAATGAAAGAAGCTTTATCAATTGCCTGTAAAAGTCAGCATTGGAAATGTTTAAAATAGAATCCTTAAGATTACCTTTATAATCAATGCCGAATTCGTTAAACAATGATTTGAATTCATCGGTAAGAATAATTTGCTTATTGTCCCACATATTATTCTTTTCTTTGTTTTGGAAGGTTGAAATCCTGCTTGAATTAGTGCAAACAGTCCAAGATTTTTTGAAGTCTGAATTGCATCTCGGGAATTTGCTGTAATCAATATAGAACTCAAACATATCGGTATTTGCATTATATTTGATATCATCAATTGTTTCAAAAAGTTTTTTCGCTTCCGGAACACTTGTATACTTTGGCTTCAAAAGATTAACAAAGCATGTTGCCGGGTCTATTTTACTTGTATCCCACGCAGGAACATAAAAGATGATACCGTTTTGCTTAGCCTTATTTACGCCGTCAAATTTATTCGTAAGCTGATATGCTCTTAAAAGTCCGCCGTCTTCTGTTGTATCTGCCTTTTTATCAATAAGCAAATTAAGTTTTGAAATAAGCATATTTTCAAATTTTTGATAAACTTGCTTTTCAACAGGGAATCTGCCACGCTTAAAGCCAAAATTCAAATCCTCCATGGCGATAACAGCGTCATATTTGATGACTAATTCACAAATTTTGTGAACAACCTGACTGATATAGCCTTCTTTGAGTTCCTTTATATTTTCAACAGAGGCCCAATTCTTTCTTGCTTTATCTCTGTCTTTTTCCTTTTTATCCAAAAGCTTTTGATAATCAACTTTGTGCCCGTTATCACTGATTATTTCGTTAAGCGACATTTGCTCAACGATTTTACCGTTTGAATTGATGACGCTTATATAAATCAGGTTCCTCTCTCCTCGGTCAATGCCGATGACATAATTATCATCTTTGTATTTAACCGCCTTGCGAACATCATAATTTAAAAATTCCTGACCGTGTGCCTTGAAATTGATTGTAATAGGTAAATGAAGTGAAAATTGCCTTTTGGTAAATCTCTTGTCTTTTACAATATCATACTCAAAAACGCTTTCTTTTTTCTCGTTATCAGGGTTTTTGTTTTTTATCGGTTGATTGGCATAGTGAGTTATTTTCTCTTTATCACCGATACTTGCTTCACGGTAGAACATCTCTGCCTCACCGTTGAGCTTGTAAACTACATTTGATAAGTTTCTCTCGTCAAAAAGCATTTTGAAATATAAAGTGTGCAAATTAGGAGTTCCTTTGCTGTACTTTGAAAAGTCTTTATTGTAGATTTGGAAAAGATAGATATATCCGTTTTCTACAAGTTCCATAATTTGCTTTTTTGAAATATTATCATAGCTAATTTGATATGCCTGAGAATTTATATGACCTAAAAACTCTGGAAAGCTTTTGTATTCAGAGGCATTTTTAAAGGTGAAATTGTATGAAGAATAGTATTCTTGTGCACGGCAGATATAATATTGGATATACTCGTATAAGTCATCTTTTGAAAAATTCTCACTTAATGTTGAAAATGTTTTTTCTTTTCTTATACGATTTATATTGTCAGGAAGATAGGTATTCCTAAGATTTTCTAATATAATATTTTCACCTGTATGTATGCCTGTTTTTTCTCTTCTTCCGTTCTTTTTTACGGTCACTCCGTCAATAACAAGAAGATTTGGAATATCCTTTGATGGATCAGCCGCTTGTTGATAAATAATCTTTTGCAACATATCTTCTTCGCTGGTTGGTGAATTGTATTTTTTGGGTATATTGTTTTTTAATTCTTTATCCATAATTGCAAGATAGTAATTATCACCATCTTTAAGCAATTGTGCAGAATTTGCAAATTCGTTTCCTAATGCCCATCCCTTTAAGAAAGTAGGATTGTCAAAATTCAGCTTTATTTTATCCTTGGAATAAGGCTTTTGGGTAATGTAGTTTCTAATTTTATCGTAAAGCCTGTCAATATCTGCTATTGAGTCATAATACGAAGTAAATTTGCCGTAAAAAAGCTCATCCTTGTTTTCTTCCTTACCGGTACCGTTTAACGGCTTAATAAGCTTTTGAAATTCCTTTATTGCGTCAAGCAGGTTTTTAACTAACTCTGTTGCTTTTTCATTTTTATAAAGTCTTTTATTGTAGCTTTTTTCGTAATCGGAATTTAGCAATTCCTGTGCCTGCAAATAAGCTTCTTTTATTTTGATGTTACTTTCATTGATTGAGGAAATATACCAATCGGTTATTTCATTGCCGTTTTCGTTGCCAAGGCTTTGAAGCTCAAAAAGCGAAAAGCTTTTTATTGCTTTATATATCTTGTCTTGTTTTTCAATATATTTATCAATTTTTGTTTTGCTTGTTATGGGATGCAATGCCTCGTATTTCTCGTTCCAAGCTAAGCGTAATACATTCCAAGAGTTAAATGCACCGTTTGAAATATCAGTAATGGCCACACCTGATTTTACAAATATTCCATTGGCATTATAAGTGTTTAATGATTGCAAAAGCTCTGTTAGTAAATCAATATAGCCAATATGGCCGGTATAAAAATCATCAATCGCATGCAACACTTCATTGTCTGAATTGAATTTCTCGGGAATGAACGATACACTGTCCTTTTCGCTCAAAATTTGTTTATATAAAGGCTTCATCAATGGCAATCTTTTTGATTTTTCATTTTTTGCAACCTGCTGGTTATAAAGATTTATGCATTCATTAAGACCTTGGATTTTAGTTTTGTCAGAGCAAGTGTACCCGCCAATCATAGAATTATAAATTTCAATGCCTGATTGAGCTAAAACAAATTCAAAATAATCAACAGAAAAAATATCTTCAATATTTCTGCCGAATATATTATATAAATCTGTGTTTAGCTTTGTGATAGTTTCATCAGAAAGATTATCAAATACTTTTTGAAAACTTTTTACATTATCTAAAAAGCGTGGCAGGTTGTCATTTATGCAACGATAAGCTATTGCAGTTGATTTTTCATCACTTGAATACATGTTTTCTCTATTAGTATTAAAGCCTTTGAAATATGTTGTAAAGCTTCTAAAGCACTCAACTGTTTCTCTCTCGTTTTTATCCGTTAAAAAAGACGGTAAATCTTCACATATAAGTTCTTTTCCAAACAATCTTTTTTTATAGATTTCAGTTGATGTGAGCTGTTTTGATATTTGCTTACGCATATCATTTTCTAATGATTCCATAGCCTTTATATCGGAATCGTCCTTGTTGCTTTTCCAATATAAATTTGCATATTCATTAACTTTTTCAATTCTTGCTTTGCTCAACACGGATTCAATATATTCTTTGTGAAAGTGATCAATATAGCATTTGACCTTTTCATAATTTTCTGCTCGTTGTTTATCTTTTTTAAGCAAAAGATTTTTATTAAAATTATTTTCTGTTTCCCCAATGGGAATTAAAGAGAATCTTAAAGTTTTGGATAATGGATAACGATTTATAAATTGTTCTTTCATCTTTTTTCTCCTTGTCTTTTTATTTTATAATATCATTCTCTTATTCTTTGGTCAATTAAATTTGATTGTTGAACATTTGTGGTCCGCTTTTTGGTACACCTTTGTTTCGGCGTTGGATGTTGAACGGTTTTGATTTCTCTATTTGTTAATAAAAATTATGTCTTGATTTTTTATCTTTTAAGTTCGATTTTTTGTGTTTGTGAAAAAGAAAAACGAGCCGAGAGGGAGTACCTCTTGGCTCATTTTTGTGTGTAAGCAAGTTTTTATACCGCTATGCAAAATTCGTATGTAATCGGTTGAAGTTGGTTATTTTTAGCCCAATTTGTACGCTGAAATTGCACAGTTCGTACAGGACACATTACATTAACCATCTGGCCGCCGACTGAACCTGCTTGCTTAGAAGTAAGGTCACCGTTGTAACCCTGCTTAAGGTTAACACCAACCTCGCTTGCAGCTTCCATCTTAAATCTGTTAAGAGCTTCTTTAGCTTCTGGAACTGTATTCTTTGCCATTGTAAAAACACCTCTCTTATCAAAAATTTGCAAAGCGTGCTGATATTTTGAATAAAATTTTCTTCAAAATATTTATCACATAATATCAATTCGCTCTTGCAAGTATAGTTTATGAAAAGTATTCGTTTTTACAATTGAAAAATTTTTACAATTTAAAACACATATAATGAATGTTTAAAATTCTATAAATTTGCTTTGTTTTTCTCTGTTAACTCGTTGTATTTGTTTACTATGTAATCGGCTGTTCTGACTGCGCCTTCGCCTTTATATTGCCAAGTTTCTTCAATAAGAGAATCAATGTTGTTTTTATATTCAGTTGATTCAATGCAGCTGTCAATCAATTCTTTTAAATTTTGCATATTATCTTTAGTTAATTGTTTTCCTATTTTCGGCAAAGATGCAATAGGCCAAAACGGTGTGTCTAGCCACCAAGCGTCATAAGGGCTGTCGTCAAACTCGACATCTGCGTATATAACCGGCTTTCTGTAAACCAAAGAGTAATCGTATACAATGCCGGAAAAATCTGAAATTAAAATATCAGAACGCCTGAGAACATCAAAATTATCACTGTCTCTGTTCCATTCAAGACTGTTTGAATTTGGAAATTCTGTCATTAAATGATTCATCAAATCTGCTTCCGAAGTAAATGACTGCGGGTGCGGTCTGATAATAATATGATATCCCGTTTCCAAAAGAGTTTTAATTATTTCATCGCCGAATTTGTTGAGAATAGAACTTTTACCCCAAGACGGAGCAAGTAAAACTGTTCGCTCCTTATTTTCCAAAGGTGGTGCGGCTGCAAGTCTGTTTACCATAGCGTCCATATAAGGAACTCCTACCATAACAAGTTCCTTTGCCGGAAGGTTTCTTATTTTTTCAAGCGCTCTGATGTCTCTTTCGTGGTGATTTCCTGAAATTAAAACTGCATCATAATAATCAATCCCGAACATATGATAACCGCAGGTATTACTTGCCGCGTGAAGAACATGCACATAATAATCAACATTTTTTGAACGCTTCCATTGAAAAACATCAAGCCCCGGTGTTGTTGAAATAAGCATTGTGGCATTAAGAAAATTTAACTTTGAAAATGCACGATTGCCTTCGCCTATAAATTGTGCATCGAGATGCTGCAAATTTTCATCAAAAGCAGGGTCATCTTTTGATGCTGTCATATATACAACATCAATACCCCTTGAATTCATTTCTTCGCATATTGGTTTGAACACGCTCCAATATCTTTTGTCATCAGAAAAAATAACAATAGGTATTTTTTCTGTGTTTGTATCAGCTTTTTTTCCGCCGGTAAGTAGAAATTTCAGCTTGACTGCCCATTCTTTAAACACATATGCAACAGCACCGATAATACCTATCAGCACGGCAAAAAGCATACTGCCTGTTCCGGGATCAATATATAACTTCATATTTTTTCCCCTTTCAAAAGGTTGAAATCAAGAATTATTTTACATCATCATTTGTTAAAACATCATCTTTTGCAACAAGTTTCCAATTGCTTTTATCCCAAACACTGTCTTGAATTGTGTACCAATCGGCAGGTAAAAATTGATTTCCGTTATTTATGTTAACCGTACAATAATCCGAGCTGATAATATACTGCTTGTGTGCATATTTTTCTTGATTACCAATCTTTTTGTTAGTGTAAGGATTAACGGGGCTTTCAAAAGCGATTGTAGGAATATCGGCATTGGTCATAAATTCATCAGATGTATTAAAGCCTGTTGAATTAAAGTCTTTAACCATAAGTAAAGGAGTGAAATATTCCATATCGTTTGTAACTGTGCCGGTATCATTAAGTATTAAATCGTTTAATTGATAAGTTTCAAAAGCGTGGTCAGAAGCTAAAATGATTTTTGTATTATCCCAAACACCGATTTCTCGCAAATAATCAAACCAATTTCCCAATTGGATGATAGAAGCCATATTTGTTTCGTAACTTGCAATTTGTGTAAAGTTATTCATAGCAAGTTTTTTCCCGTTTAAATTAAATCTATCTGCGTCTTTATAATATTTAGTATTATCAATTTGATTTGCAGGTTCGTATTGAGGTTCTTGAAGCAGTTGCGGCTCGTGTGTCGTATTGTTAGTCATAAGCAACACTTCTCCTACTTTATTTGAAGTTGTTGAAGTGATGTCTGAAAGGCTTGTAAGTACACTGTAAGCCTTTATGAATTCACTGTAATTACCTGTTGCGATATAATCATTAGTGCGGTGCTGTGAAACGCTCGAACCTAAATAGTTGCCGTTATTATATATGTCAGACTGCAAAACAATCGGTGATGACTTCATAAGTGAATAAACAAAAAAGTTCCTGCGATTGTTTTTTATAGTTTCCTTTTTGGTTTTGTTGTCAACATAATCATCACCTGTGTTGTACGCTTTTACACCCTTCATATCATTAAAAACGCTTAAATCGGGAATCCACTGGTAGTTGGCATAGTTGCTGTTGCAAAGTGTAACATTATAGCCCTTACTGCTGAATATGGCAGGCATAACTTTAAGTGCTTCATTATGTTTGGTAACAAGCTTTTCGTTTTTGCGTGAATTTATTTCTGCCGGTGTGTATTCATATCCGCCGAAAAATGCAGATGAAGCAAAATTTGTATGCCCGCCGAAAGAAATTGTGTTTGAGTAATAAGTAAATCCGTCGTATTGCTTAATAAGTTCCGGCTTTTCATTAAAGAAATACGGAATGTACGGGCCAAACCCTCTGTCAAGCATTATAACCACAACATTTTTTCCGGTTTTACTAAGCTTAATGTTAAAGGTATTGTCTTTTTCCGAGTTTGTGTATATATTCGCAACTGATGAATTGATTTTTACAATGTTGACTGTACCCATACCGCAAAGTGCAATTGTGCAAACAAGAAGCAGTGATGTTATTTGCTTTGCAAGCTTTTTGTATATTATTAACATCACAACTATGATTACAGCAACAACAATTAAGTTAACTATCATTTCATTAGCTGATATGCTTATGGTATTTGTTTCTGCTGTGTACTGCAAAGATGAATTTAATATTCCCGAATTTTTGCCGAAAAACATATAATTTGTTATCGCCAAGCAGCAGATTATACATATAGCTTTGGTGTAAGCGGCTCTGACTTTGCTGTTTGCAAGCCAATAGAATACTCCAAACCAAATTACAAAAGTACCTACCGCAATGCAAGTGGAAGATACCAAGTACCACAATGGGCTTTGATAGTAGCTTGTAAATACAAATTCCTGCGGTGAAGAGCTGATTACGGCAGATGGTATAACGAGTCCTGTCAAAACTGCCATAAGCACGCATCCTGATACAAATAATTTTGTATTGTACTTATATTCTTTGATTTTTTCAGGTTTTCTTTTTGCAGGATTTTTTTCTCTTACCAAAGCAAAAAGAATAGGAAATATGCAGACAATTCCCAACAGTGTAAATACAAGTGATTTTTCAGTGTATGTATCATCAATAAAAAAGCTGTATATTGATAATGCTATACCGCCGATTGCAAGAAATTCTTTTCCGACTTTTGCAGGATTTTTACTTTTTAAAGTTAAGGTTTTTATAAGTGAAAATGCATTGTTTAAAGTCCAATAAAATACTAATCCGGATGGTGAATTATACAAAAATACAAGAAAGAACAGTGCAGTTATATATAGCTGTATTTTAGTTTTTACAGGATAATCTTTTGAATAAAGCGCAGAAGATATTAAGTTTATTACAGTCATAATAATCGGCAAAATATTTATTGATATGCCAAATAATGTTAACAGCTTATCAGGTGTGCTTAAATCATTTATAAGTCCAAAGCTTACATCTTTTATACCGGAATAAGTTGATAAAAATCTGTATGCCGCAATGAAAAAAGGAATTTGCAAAAACAAAGAGGTAACACCTCTTAAAACATATGTAGGTTTGTAATTGTTTTGGCGATAATAGGTTTGGAGCATCATCATTCGCTCGTCGCCTTTAAATGTCTTTTTTATATGCGAAACGCCTTTTTCAAGCTTTGCCTCTATGTTTCTTTCCTGTTCCTGAATAGCGTCGGCACGCCTGTATAGCGGCAAAACCAAAAAGTTCATTGCAAGGCTTAAAATGATTATTGCTACTCCTTTATTTTGAATTACAGAATATGCAAATTTATATATTGCCTCAAACAATATTTGCAAAGGCTGAAAAAGTAAAGCATATAAAATTGAACCAAATGACATTATTTTTGCTCCCGTAACTTTATGATAATTAAACTTGGTATTAAAATAAACAGCGATATAAAAATATAAATTTCAACAGTGTTTACAGCTGTGAAATTGATTAAAAAATGTAACGGTACAGTTAATAAAATACTGCCTGAATAATAAGAAATTGCAGTTAGGCAAAGCCCTAACGAAAATGCAAACAGCAATTGCACCGCTATAAATATTGTGCTTTTTTGTGAAAATAAATTGATTATATGCGAAAATGAAAAAAGCGCGGATACGATAAAAATATTTAGAGCAGGTTTATTAAATGTTTTTTTAAAATATGATAAAATAATTCCTCTGAAAAATAATTCCTCACCAAAAACACAGGAAATCAGCTGTATAATTTCAAATGGCGTGGGGGTATATCTGCTTTTTAACGAAATAAGTATATTAAAAAATATCACGAAGATA
>OGQZ01000822.1_pt1 | contig 25629 bp, 22 predicted proteins | sample 1553321 | NCBI WGS metagenome assembly OGQZ01 (sample SAMEA2579958, study PRJEB22360) | human gut metagenome | reverse complement strand
AAACAGTATAACACAAAATAAAAGTGACATGGTGAACTGATTGAAATGCTTCTGAGTTTTTAATTAGGGATTAATTGAATGATATTAAGGGGCTGTCGGTTAATAGCAAATTCCGGCATCCCCAGTAGTAATTGAAAGGATCCCAGCAAGGGCAAGGCTTGTTAGCTTTCTACCTTGCGAGGGATCCTTTTTTTCTATAAAAGATGAAATTTATTTTTGGCCGCAAAAATCCCTTGTCTGGATTTTTACAGCCGCACTTTTGATCAGGCTGTTTTTTCCGTTGTTTTTCCCTCAAACTTCTTTAGTTTTTCATTGAGAAAACGACAGTATTTATTTATATTCCTTCCGATTGCATACAACATGAATTCTTTGTACACTTTATCTGCAGAACGGTAATTAAAACGCCTAAAGTTTTCGTTTTCTTTGATATCACCGAAATGTCCTTCTGTCTGGATCGAACGTGTCTGCCGTTTTAGGATCCCACGCTCACTTTGGATGTTTGCATGGGATTTTTCACGCAGTTCTTCCCACTGCTCATTGATCTTCATTACCTTGTTTTTCTCAGCATCCTTTTCGGCATTATATTTATACAGACAGCGGGCTTTATGTTCGCATCCACTGCAGTCGGCGCAGGCGTACACCTCAAAGGTCTGGGTATAACCATTCTGCTCTTTGGTTTCCGTTCTTATGTGACGCAGTTCACGTCCGTCATGGCAGATATAGAACTGCTCATCTTCAAATACTTCGACCTTCATGTTGTAATATTTACTGATATTTTCGGCATATGCGCGTGTTTTGCGTTTTTCATGATCCTGCAGTTTTATATAGCTTTCTATCCCTTTTTCTTTTAAATAAAGCAGATTTTTCTCACTACAGTATCCGCTGTCAGCAGTTACCTCTTCCAGGATGCTGCCAAAAACCTGCTGGTGCTTTTCCAGGACTGGGATCAGGGTATTGTAATCCGTCCGGTCATTACTTACGTAACCGTGAATGATGAAATAATTTTCCACGGCAATCTGTACGTTGTACGCCGGCTTTAACTGTCCGTTCAGCATATGATCCTCTTTCATCCGCATAAAAGTAGCTTCCAGGTCTGTCTTGGAATAGCTGTTCCGGTCTTTTCCCATGATCTCGAAGCATTCTTTATATCCCATCAGACGCTGGCCGAGATGCTCCAGTTCCTCATACAGCTGCTGGATCTCAGGTTTTCTTTTTCCTTTTCCATAAACGAACTCTATCCCTTCTCCAGTGGCAATCGTATTAAGGTTCTTCTGCAGCTTCAGGATTTCAAGGGGAGAGCAGTTATCAATCTCAATGACTGTATTATTTGCAAGTTTCTTATGCTTTGACAGCTTCCGTTTACGGTTCTTTTCTATTACACTGCGGACTTTATCCATTCCCTCGATCACTAACATCTGTGCATTCCCTATATCATACTTTTGCCCATAACCATTCTCTTGCAAAAATATATTATACCTGGCAAAGTTCAGTTCAATAGAATCTAGCAGACCAGCCAGATGGTAATTGATCGTACCACGCCAGACAAATGTATAACGGTTTGCATTGGCTTCAATCTTAGTCCCATCAATAAAAAGTTCTTTCAGTGTAACAAGGCCTTCTTTTTGAAGCCGGCGCAAAAACTGGTAATTAAGGTCATCCAGTATTTCAGAGGTCAGCTTTTTCCCTTTAAACTCATAAAAAGCGTCCCGTTTTGGTTTCTGCCCACGGGTCAGCCAGATAAAAGCCAGATCTCTTTCACATAATTCTACAATACGGTCAACAGAACGTACCCCGCGCATGTTTGCGTAAGTAACTACAGCATACATCATAATTGGGTTATACCCGGTTCTTCCCTTATCTGAACAATTGGCCAGCAGGCCAGAAAAATCTAAATCCTCCATCACTTTTTTCAGGGTATAGACTGGATCGTCGTCGGGTAAATTCAATTCGAAGAAACTAAAGTTCATTTTCTGTTGCCCAAGCTCAAAAAAGTCGTTATATAATAATTAGTCGATACTTACTATTTTTGCTTGGCTACATAATTCTTTTTCCTACAAAGTCCTGCTATAGATGTAGTTATCAAGCCCACAAACAATAAAACCATATATAATTCCAACGGTGTGTCATCTCCTGTTTTTGCCCCAGAAGCCGCTCCACTTCCAGCATGATTCACATCTGTGCTATTATCTGCACCTGTTTGTGTTGGCTGTGTTGTTGGTTCATTTGGAATATCCTGCTCTGTTTTTTCTGCCAGCACATAATAGTAACTGCCATCCGCCTGAAAACTTATCTGTCCATCTCTGCTTTGCACAGATAATGTCTTCAAAGTCCCATTGCTGTTTAAAGAAAAAGCAGAAGAATTCTTCAACGCATCCGATAAAGAAATTGTCACTCCATCCACCGCTATTCTGTTTCCCTTTTTATCTGTAAAATAGATTTCAAATGGTGAAATGTTTTTCCCCTTTCCTTCCAGACATGCAGCAAACCACTCCCATGCCTCTGTATCCTGACTGGTTATCGGATAGACCACCAGCGTCAGGCTATTGTCTGTAACTCCACTGACCACAATCCTTCTGCCATCCGGTAACTGAATCTCAGCTTTCCCTTTTTTGACAGGTGATGTTAAATATTCTGTTTCTCCTGCAATATAAATTGCATAAATGCCAAAATCTGTCTGACTCTGTTCTCCTGTCAGGGCAGAGTTCCAGGCATAGCATATCGTAGTTGAATATACTGTAAGTATGCAGATCAGAAAAAATGTTACGAACCGTTTCATTCTGCCCCTTCTTCCCTGAGTATTGTATTTAGAGTAACCGAACCGGCACTGTAATATGTATCTGGCTCATAAGCCATAATCTTTAATTTAATTGCAGTACCATCTTCCACTTCGGAAGTAAGTGATACAGATTTTACATATTCTCCAGGCCTGATAAGTCCTGTCTCTCCCAAAAGAGTTCCATTTGCAGTCAGGACACGAAGCTTCAGCCATACATCAAATTCTTCTGAATTCGTAAAATAAACATCTGCTGCATCGTCTTTCACAATCACATTTCCACAGATATATGCCCTGAATTCCATTCCATCCTGATAGATTTCCGACCATCCAAGGTCCTCCGGTACTGTCGGCATGCCACTGACCGCCGCTTTTTCGAAAGGCGGTGGTGAGAACGAGCGAACATCATCCTGTTTCCCATTGTTTATCAATGCCAGTACCATAGCACACAATGACAACACACATACCATACAGGCAACAGGCAAGCTCCAATTTTTATTCATTAAAATCCCTCATTTACATTATCATCTGTCATATTTGCCTCAAACAATGCGGTTTGGAGTAAATATCACAGATGATCTGCACAGACCGTTCAGCCTGCACAGATCTCTGCCTATTTTAATTTGCTTTCTATCCAGCAAACACACTCCAACATATTGTCTAAATAACTTTTACTGTCAATGTTGGATTATTTTCATTTCTCAAATCAACCGTGAGACGGATAGTTTTGCCAGTCAAAGCCATTGTACTCGGTAAAGAAACACCATAACTTCCGTTTCCACTATTTACCTTCTGCAGGGAATATGTACCCTCTGCCTTTATGGTTCCATCTTTAATGACATATTTTTCTTGTGAATTTACTTTATTATAAATATAGAAGATGCTAGCCGAATAATTATCCGCTGTACATTCTTTCTCTACAGTGTATACACCATCTGTCAATGTAGTTTTTAAAAATCCCCAGCTTATATCGCCATTTCCATCCCACTTATAATTCGAGGAGGTACCAACATAATCCGAAATAGTCACCGTCACATTGCCAATCTCTTTCTTTTCGGCTTTTGTATCTGAAAGAGCCCCCTCCAAGGACAAGATCGTTGTTTCACTTGGACTTTCCCCAACGTTTGTTCCTTCTGCTGATTTTAATCCTATTTTAGAATTCGTAAAAGTTCCGGTAATGTTGCTGCCAGTTTCAGCATAAGCCAGAGAAGCTGTAATATCCGCATTCGAATTATTCGTTACAGTAATCTGATCAGCCCCATCCTGACAAGTCCATGAACTTGTACCGGATGTTTCCTTATATTTTAAAGTTGTTGGATCCCAGCTTTTTGTAACGCCCGAACTATATGTATATTCCAGACTTCCCCATTTCACATCAACACTATATACAGTATCTGTGTTTTCTTTTCCGGCTTGATAAGTAGCTTTAATATCCGCTGAACTATCCTCTGCTGCATATACAAAATTTCCCATAGACATGCTCAAAGTAAGAGCGAGTGTTGCTGCAATTATTTTTTTCTTCATTCTTTCCGCCCTCCTTCTTATTCCTGTGATGCTGCATCTGCGATTTTTACTGTTACACTACCGATTGTTGCTTTATTTGCATTTTTATCTGTTAATGCCCCTGACAAAGAAATCGTAGTTGACTCAGTAGATGCAGTACCCGCTACTGTGGTTGTCGCACCAATAGACGCATCCGCAAGACTCAAAGAAGCCTTATCAACTTTCGCAGTGATACCTGCATACGAACCCGACGTTGCTGCTTCAACAGTTGCAGTCAATGCCTTATTAGAGCGATTGGTAACTGTCACCTTGTTCGCTCCATCCTGGTTCGACCAGCTTCCTTCGCCGACAGATTCCGTATACTGGTGTGTTGATGGATTCCATTTTTTGGATACAGCTCCATCCGTATACGTGAATTCCATGCTTCCCCACGATACATCAACGGAATACACCGTTGCTACTGCGCCTTCAGGTTGATAAGTTCCGTATACTGCATGGCTGTCTGTTTCTCCGGCTGAATCTATTGTTGCCGCCATTGCTACTGTTCCTGAGGATAACCCAAGTATAGTCGCCACACAAAGAGTTAATGCTTTTTTCTTCATCGCTTTTCTTCCTTTCTGCAAAACATTTTATTACATCTTCTTTTTGAAGTATGTTTTCTCTTAATCAGTCACTGTAATTTTAATTCCTTCGATATTTCCATTCAGGACTGCTTTCTCCCCTGAATCCGGATCATAATACAGAACATTGTATCTTCCTGTATAATCTCCCACAGAGAGTTTTGCTGCATCTTTTATCAGATCCAGCTGTTCAATTTTATATCCGGGTGACAGAGTTCCGGACTGGGCAATCACAGTTTCTGTTCCATCTTCACTGATAATGACAAGTTGAAGCACAATATCATTTACTGATTTCGATGGATTTTGAAACATCAGATTTGCCTTATTATCAGAAAGTGAAATATGTACTTCCTTCTGATAAACCATACTGACTGCTCCCCCGCCCTTAGATACCTCCATCTTTTCTTCTGAATCACCTGTTACAGGTTCTGCATATTCTTCTTCTTTCTGTGGTGCATAGTCAGGAGCAAGTGCCGGACCGGTATTCCTGAAAAATAACGCCCAGATCGTCACTGCTAATGCAACAAATGTAACAACAAGAAGTACAGTAATGATTATTTTTGTCCTATTTGCAGATATCTTTTTTTCGGACTGTTTTCCCACTTGATCACCTCCTTACCCGGCCTGTTCATAGGATATCGTTCCGATCACCTCACCGTTTATTCCCGGATCTGGTTCCCCGTAAAGGTTAAGATATACCGTAGCCGTATTCCCGGCAGAAATGGAAAGTTTCTGAACTGTTTCTCCTTTCTGGTCCTTGAATACTCCGGTAATTTCCTTGTGTGATTCTGACGGCTTATAAGACAGAATAAGTGTCACATCCTCATTTCCTTTATTTGTGAAACTCACTTTCCCTTCTCCCTCTTCATAAGTCCATTGCCCGGACGTCGCATTTTCATAGCAATGTGTATCTGGATTCCACTGACCTCTGGAACCCGGATGATAAACAGCATTTAGCCCAGACAATTCCATTACAATGGAATCCTCACTTTCTGTATCCGGTTCCGGTATCAGAGAACGGGAAGCAAGAGCATAGGTTCCAAACATTCCGGTATCAAAGGCAATGATATTTTCACGGCTGTCTGCATCACCACAGATTACTGCCTGCCCATCCCTGACACAGACAAGTACCCTGTCTTCCATCTGCGCCTGTACATCGGTTGTTTCCATAATCATTGAAAGCATTTCCTGGCTTTCTGCAATTCTCAAAGGTTCCTCATCATTTTTCTGCCTGAACAGACGCAGAGAAAAATACTGCTCCACAGTGTATCCATTACTTTCTGCCCACTGTTCCAGAATAGCATTCTCCGCTTTCAGGGAATTTCTTTCTTCTTCTGAGAGTTTTTGTTCTTCTGCTTTCTCCTGCTCATCCTTCAAAAGATCATCCAGCAGGTCAGCGTATATCAGCACATTTCCATGTCCCCCCTGCCTGATCTCATCCTCCGAAAATAATGATCGTGCGAACGGTTGCTGCCCGTCTTTGAGTTTCAGCTGATTCACTCTCAAAGAAACTCTTGTAGCCAGGTCAAATGTCATTTCTGCCGGGGTTTGTGTGGAATCTTCCGTAACCGGCTCCGTAAATGTTTCATTTTCATCCCCATTTGGTTCCTTCATCTCTGTTTCGTTCTCATTCGGAACTGCCACAAAGTCCTCTGTTATAACTTCAATCGGAGTTTCCACTGGAGCCTCTGTTATAGCTTCAGTCGGAGCTTCCACTGGCGTCTCTGTTATAGCTTCAGTCGGAGTTTCCACTGGAGCCTCTGTTTCTTCCTCAACCGGCAGCTCTGTTGATGACTGGAAAGGTTCCGCTTCCGAAGTCTGTGTTTCCGACTCTGTTGATTGCTTCGTCATTTCAGTCTCGGCTGCAGACACTGTACCGGAAATCAGGCTAAGTGCTGCTGCAGCCGCAAGTATCCATCTGGCTTTTTTGAAGCAAAACCGATTTTTGCTTTCTTTTTTCATATCGTTATCCTCTTTTCGCCATTTGCGCTAAAGCGGGCATTGACTCAGATCAGCTTCCGCTTTCTGGCCTCTGTAATTGCTGCTGCTTTATTCCTGACACCAAATTTCCGATAAGTTTCTTTATTATGGTATTTCACCGTTGCCTCTGAAATCTTCAGCTCTTTTGCAATATCCGCAGATGACTTACCTTCTGACTGCAGTTTTAATATCTGTAAGGCATTTTCACCTAAAACAATATTATTTCTGGAAACCAGATAAGAAGGATACTCCTTTGCCATCTGTTTGCATTCTGTTATGATCTGATTTCGGTAATTATTATCTTTCCAGGTGAATTCTCCTTTTTCGATCATTGGAAGAAGTGCTGTTCCTTCTCTTGTAAATATCCTTACAAAATGATATCCTTCCGCCTGGCTGATGCAGTTTTGGAGACTGTCCTTCCACTGCTCCTGTCCAAGTCTATACTGTACGATTGAAAGCAAGATCCTGGCTTCCATATGAATATAGGTACGTTTCATAATCTCCGCATAATGCAGAATCTGCTGTAGTAGACAATAAGCTGCTTCCAATTTCCCAAGAAAAATATATACTCTCACTTTTGTCAGATATCGAAAACGTTCCATTGTGCAAAATTCCGCATTCTCATCTGGTACCTGTTTCATCCAGTCTGAAACATCTTCACCCTGATACAGCTTAATTCGGCAAATAAAAGCATCAATATTCGAAGTCAGATTCGGTGCTTCCTCTTCCGCACGATCATGAAATGCTGCAAGAGATGCAAGTGCGCCATCTGCATCATTTTTCAAAACAGACAGCCATGCAAGGATTCCTGTTCCTACAAAAACCTGTTCCAGCATGCCCCCCCCGTCCTGCATCCATACGGCCTTTTTCCACCTTTGAAAAAATCTCAAAAATATCTTTTCCTTTTTCCAGATAGCTCTCTGCAAGAGCAAGGGATACAAGACCTTTTCCATATTTTCCAAGAACAAATTCTACCGATTTACCGATCATAAGTGCCAGTTCTGTGTCACGCTTCGACCATTCACAGAAATCTTTTCCTCCGTTCATTATAGAAGGAAGATTGCTGGTCACAGACAGCTCTGGAAGAACTACTTTTTTATTATGAATTAACAGGTCGGCATTTTTCAGCAGATCGATCATGTTCGCTGTACCAGTATGAGGAAGTGATATTTTTAAATAAAGCAGCCTGCTGCGAGCTTCTTTTCCCATGCTGCCTGAGTGCTCTTCTGCAAATTTTTCCAGTTGATGATACCAGCGATTGCTTTCTTCTATATTCATCAGCATGGATTGCAGCAAGCTGATTCCTGCCATAAGTACCGGACTCCTTGAGATAAGTTCTTCCGGCAGTTTCAGATAATATTTCCTCAGTTCATAAAAATGTCCGACTGAAGGATTCTTCCGTGCATTAGAGATCAAAAGTCTGGAAATACTTTCCATGTCGTTGTATTTTTCATACATAGAAAGTGCCTCAAGAGGTTTTTCCTCCAATTCATAATATAAACCAGCTGTATAATAAAGATGGTTGATCTGCTCAATGCTTCTCTTCCTCCGTAGTCTCTGCTGCATGGATTTCCTCATAGGCCATCTGCATTTCCAGATTCCATCGGTTCCTCTTATGTCAAAAAAATTTCCGACTTCTTCAGCCCGAAAGATCAGTTTCTCCACATCACTTCGTCCTGTAAGCATGGATGCAAGTCCGACCGTAAATGTTTCTACAATGGAAATGTCCATAAAAAACTCCTGCAGCTCCAGATCCCACCGATCGTATACATGGGTTTCCAGATAATCCCACTGCCGTCTCTGTGTCAGTTCCAGATTTCCTTTTTCCATTACAAAAAATAAAAGAGATAACGCATTTCCACCGCCCAGATTCCATGCCTTCTGATGTTCTTCCAAGGTAAGATGAATATCATATTGTTCTAAATATGTAATCTGCTCATCTAATGAAAAAAGGAAATCACTTTCTTCAATTTCTGCAAATATATATTTCGTCCGAAGTGGAAGAAGCCATCTCGGAAACGGACATCTGGCAATCAGGATCAGCCATACATTATTTAAGCTCAGTAACTTACGGATTACTTCAAAATAGTTTTCTCTTTCCGTTGTATCTGTGAGATTTTGAAGATCATCAAGAACCACCGTGTATTCAGCAGATTGTTCTTTTATTTTAATATCGTTTTGATTCGAGAAAATGCCCATTTGTAGCATTTCAACTCACTACCTCACGCAGAGGTAGACATGTCGGCATAACCAGGTAGTTATAATCACCAATATTTCAACTCACTACCTCACGCAGAGGTAGACCGTCTGATAATTCTTCTGATTCATACTTGTTCTTTATTTCAACTCACTACCTCACGCAGAGGTAGACACTTTCTCGAACTCCTGTGCCATTTTTACAATAAGCATTTCAACTCACTACCTCACGCAGAGGTAGACAGCAATTTGTCACAAAATCTATGGACATTAACCATAGATTCCATAACAAATCGCATAATAAATCTTTGTTTTTTGCTTTAATTATCTTATGCCTAAGCATATTTCATTAAAAAAGCTTCCATTTCCTGGTGCGAATCTCCCGGGGAAATTATGTGTGCTTTACATTCGCACTACAGAATCAATGTTTCTGTAACATCAAATCCAGGGTGTGCACCTATATGTTCTACTTTATTTTTGTAATTATTTCCTAAATAATAAAACCGCAGACTGTCAACTTCTTTATCAATGATTTTTTCAAGAATATCCTTTACCTGCCTGCACTTTGTTGCGTCCATTTGACACTCAAATACTGAATTCTGAACTCGTTGTCCATAATTTGTGCATTCTTTGGCAACTTTTCTTAATCTTTTTCTTCCTGCTGCGGTCTGTGTATTTACATCATACGTGATCAATACCAACATCTTATCACCTACTTCCAGAAAAATGGTGGATATTCATCAAGATCTCCTCTCAAAAATCGCGCCAATAACAAACTTTGAACATATGGTGCCATTCCCCATTCTATTTTCTCTCCTAGAAATGGATGCTTAATTGTCTCTTGTTTCTTTGACTGCCATGCAGACAAGAAAGCTTTACGTCCCTCATCATTCATGATAACAGCACCATTTTCTTTTTTGATAAAATATTCTGGTTTCATGATTTTCTTATTAATTAATGTCAGTACAAAACGATCTGCCATCACACTTCGAAACTCTTCCATAAGGTCTAATGCAAGCGATATTCTTCCCGGACGATCTGTATGGAAAAATCCCACATATGAATCCAATCCAACAGCTTCCAACGCCGAGCCACACATTCCTGCTAATAGCGAATACGCAAAGGATAACATAGCATTAACGCTATCCAACGGTGGTCTTTTATTTCTACCCTGGAAGTAAAAATCTGTTTTCTGCTGTAAAATCAAATCATCAAACACCGAAAAATATACAGACGCGGCTTCTCCCTCTATCCCTAATAACTCCTCTGCGCTCTCACATTCTCTTATCTTTACAATGCTCTGTGCAAGAAAAGCTGATTTCCTTTTGATCTTTTCAACATCCAGCCGTAGTGCATAATCTCTCGCAGCTCTTTCCAAAACCCATCTGGAATTATATACTTTTCCTAAGATAAAATTTCTCGCAATCCGTACACTTTTTTCTTTGTCTTCACTGATTCGATACTGTTGCTTACGAAGTGTTACATTTCCCTTTGTTTCTCCAGTAATTCTAGCCAGGAATCTCCCATTTCCAGACATAAAAGTCAGATCAATATTCCTTTGAGCGCAAGTCCCCATTAACGCGGGACTTGCGCCGGTATATCCAAACGTTACGATTGCCTGAAGATTATGAAGTGGTACACGCCCTATTTCTTTTTGTTCTTCCAAAACCACTACATTTTCTCCATCTAATGATAAATATCTATTTCCAGATGTAACATACAAGGTATTTAAGAGTCTTTTCATACATTATCCTCTTCAAAAATTACTCCGTTTATATATCCAGCTACCGTTTTCTTCTTATTCAATACTGGCAGGCATATATCTTTCAATGAACATGCATTACATTTTTTCCTGGTTTTTACTTTTGGTGTATATCTTTGTTCATAATATTTATGCATTTCACGAAAACTGCTTGTTACTTTTTCTCTTACCTCATCCGTAAATTCCACTTTTGTGCGCCGCCGCGTCTCACCATAATAAATATATCCATACGGAATGACACAGCATAGCATTTCCTCGAGACATAATGCCTGGGCCGCTACCTGCAGTATATCAGAATCATCTGTTTTGGGCTTTCCTCTTTTGTATTCTACTGGAATCACGGAATAGCTTCCTTCTCTGCCCGCAATAGAAATCCCATCCTTCACTTTATGAAATTCCACCACATCACATTCGCCGCTCACTCCCATTTCCCGTGAATGAACCGGCATTGCTCTGACGATAAGAAGATCTCCTCTTTTTTCTTTTATTGCAGGATCATGTGCATTTTCATGGAGAATTTTTCCTTCCACTGTTCTGACATTTTCCTGCCACTGCATTTCTATATATGCCAGAGCCCATTGCCGTCGACAAAACGCAAAATGTTGTATTCCTGATAGCTGCAAAAATTCCTCTTCTTTATACAAAATCAAACTCCTCCGGTTTTTTGCATCCATCTACATGCCATGAAATCTCATAATCTGTAAATTCTCTTGGATGTTCCTCCTTAGGTTTAATATCAAATCCTCTCTGAATTTTTCCACTGGAAACAGCCGGCGTTTTCTCGTCATGCTGCCACCAGTACATTTTGCAGACTTCCATACTTCCTTCCGGTCTGGCAGAAGAAGCATCGTTTTCGAATAAGGTTTTTAATGCCTCTTTTAGTAATTCCGCATCTTCCTGACTGAATCCTGTTTTTTCAGCAAGCTGGACATTTACACTTCCCACCACTCTATATACAGCAAAACCTACCCTATGTTTAGTACCCATGGTATCGGAAGCTTTACTCTCTTTTCCAGATTCACTGTTCACACTCTTAGTAATCTGCATACTGATGATATCGATTGGAGAAAGGCTGATTGCCTGATGAATAGAAACGGGACCTCTTACTCCAAACGATACAGGAATTCCCTTGAATGCAAAAACCTGTCCAAAAGCTCTGACATCCAACCACTCTTTACACGCAATCGCTGCACATGCATCACGATTTGCATTTTTCTTATTTCCCAGCTGTGCTTTCAGCTCTTCACATCCATCTGCACGATCTTTTAAACTGGTATAACCATCATCTGAACGATCATCTGACTGCACAAAAATTTTCTGCCCAAGATCCTGAAGACGGTTTCTTATCTTTCTTTTAATACACACATCGGATATCTCACCATACCCATCCAGATTGATCCTTGGGCGATTTCCATTCAGTGGATCTCCATTTGGATTTGCATTATCTGCACTTATAAATAAAGTAAAATCAATTTTTCCTCTCAATGCACTCATCGTTTATTCCTCCTCTTCCTTCTCTTTAGAATCTTCCTTTTTCTGTTTCAGATCATAAGCCTGGCTATGAAAACCAAGAAGATATAAACCATCCAGTTTCTTGTTATCGCTAAAGCTTTCTACTTCGAACAAATCATAAATATCATTCAACAGATTCTCATAAAAACGTCTCTCTGCAATTCCCAGCTTATTCACATATGGCTGAATACTTTCTTCGATCACCTTCCATGTCTCATAAGGTCTCTGAGAAAAAGTGCACATATATCTTTTCGCATTTGTAACCCTTGCCTTATCTCCATCATCATAAGTACGATATTCAATTCGATCTGCTACTGCCAGTAAACGTCCATACAGATAATTTCTGTCTTTTTGTTTTTTATCTAATGCCACGTTCCATTCCTCCTCGTATCTTTCACTTTTATCCTTTTTAACCAACGAACACGCCAGTGTTAAAACTCTCTCCCAATTTTTCCAATCTTTATAGGTCAATGGCATGGAAGCTTTTAATACTGCTCTGTCCACATAATCACATGGGATTTTATTTCCGTTCCAGATGCAGGGAATCAGCCTTTTCGCAACTTCCGCATATAATTTCTTTCCATTTGCATCTACAATCATAAGACTGCCTTTATTCTCTATACCAAATAGAATATCTGCTATGTCCTTTACGCCAACCATTCCTAAAAACCGTATTCTCTTCTTATCTTTCTCTTTCCATTTTTCATGAATCCAGCTACAGCTTTCATGCCATTTTTTTATATTTTCCAGATATCTCGCTGAATCCAGAGTCATCTCTTCAACCATGGATAATCTTCCCGGAGTAGCTGCATCAAAACCGAGTAGAATCATTTCAGATGTATTATCTACCTTTTTTCCATATCCTCGAAGTGCACTGTAAAATTTTTCGGCAGTGATTGCACTTCCATCACATCCACTTTCTTCTCCAGACTCTTCATCATCCCAGTCATCATCCTCATTATATTCTGACGCAATGGTGTCCGTATCTACATTCCATCTCGGCATACTCAGGCGGTGGGATTCCCATGTAACAACTGCCAGCGTATCAAAAAGTGTTCCCTGTTTTCGAATGATCCACTTCAATGCATTATGGATTTTCTGAGAGGTTTCATTTCCTACAGCAAAAGCATCTTCTTTGGTTGCAAAACGTCCTCGATAAGTAAAATTCTGACTGTCATTTGCGGAAATCAGCTTTGCCCCGTCACCCTCATTACGGATCTTTTTGGAATGAAGATAAGAAATAGCCTCTGTATTTCCGGTAAGGTAACATAATCCTATCTCTTTTTCCTGAGAACGCACATAATTTATATAACAGTCTTGAAGGGTCTTGTCTTTCCAGCATTCGTCCGGGGGAGCCTCAAAAAAATCTGTATTTGGCAAACGGATGATAAAACGCACAAAAGCTTTTGTCTGTACAATCCCCTGAATATTTTCTTTATCATCAATCCGGTTCTGCTCATTCAATTTTATAATTTTTTTCTCAATCAGATTGGAAATCAGTGTATTTTTTTTCAAATATAGATAAATTGCCCTTACTTTCTCATGACAATACTCTGACTCAACCCATTCTTTCAACTGAGAAATATACAGTTCATGACAGATTCCATCATCTTCATAATATTTCGTATAATCTCCCGCAAGGTATCTCAGATTATCGCATAAAGGATGTGGCTCCTTTCCTGCGGTACGACTTCCAGATTTTTCTGTAACCGGTATGATCGTCAATTTATCATTGGAATCTACCGGCTCTGCATTCATAAAATTCCCATCCTGGTCAATAGTTACTGTTATCTGTGCAGTCACAGTGGTATGAAACGGCGGCAAAAGCACATATGGCATATCTCTTCGATATTCAATGACACCTATTTTGTCACTGTTTATCTCATACAGATCGATCAACTCATTTACCCAGCTCACTCACCCACCTCCTCGTCGGTAAATTCTTTTAGACCAGTAAAATTATCTTTTCCAAAAACTTTACGTTCCATCTCTCTGATATGGCGTTTCTGTATGCACGCTTCCGGCCTTATAAATTCTATGATCCCCCCTTTTTTCATAACCGGTCTCCAGAAACGTACTGTCATTTTCCCCTTGTCTTCTGGAAGAATAGCTTCATCTGCATATGTGATTCCATGATACATGAATCCATAGTCTATCTCTCCTGGCATATCATCATAATGGCTTTCTCCTTCTCCAAATACACATGGCTCAACAAATGCCTGACATTCTCTTGTCCCCAAAAAAATATCTCTACGGCCTCCTCTTTCTACCATACGCTTTGCAATATTATGATGTTTGTGTTCATTTCGGTCATCCTTTAATTCTATATGGTTAAGATTAAACTCAAAATGCGCTCGCACCTGATAACGTACATCTTTCAGATAAGTATAATAAGCCAGTTCATTTCCACCATTATAGGCAATCGGACGAATTCCTTTTGTCTCAGTTTGAATAGAGTTCATAACACGTACAGCATCTATGATCCACATGATCGTTGGCTTCCAGTAAATGCTTTCTGTAATTCCTCGCAAAGCTTCATACGTCGGAATATGATAACTTGTTTTCTCACCGCCAACTCTCATGACTGGATCAGAAAATAATGCATATGGACCACATACTTCAAACTCTATTGTATTTCTGTATTTCTTCATAGCTTCTGCCCCCTATATGTTACAAAAATCCATTTTGGGGTCATCCACAACCCCCACTTTCTTATCATAATAGCCATCACATAGTACCAGAATCCCCTCACTGTTTTCGTATACGGTATTTCCGAGTTTATTTCTCCTGCTCTCTGAAATACCAACGGTATATCTTTGTAATTTTCTCAGTATCTTTTTCTTTTCTGTCTCTGTACGCACTTGCGACAGTTCTTTTAATAGCAACTTTGGTTCAATACCATATGGCACTACAACGCTTAATTTATAAGTGTCAGAAATCACTTCGAACTCACTCCCTGCTGTTTGAAAAGCCTGAGGCAGCTTTGTACGAACTTTTTCTTTATGTTTCCGGCAATATTGATTCTGCCCAATTTGATTTTTCCCTAGTAAATCTGTCAGTGTTACCGTTACGTCACATACTTCAACTGGAAATTTGGTTTCTAGCTTTCTTAACTGCGAACGATAAGCCGAATAATAAAATTTTATAGCTATTTCTGAATCTAATGAATAATTAAACTTCTTATTATCATACTTAAAATCGTCCAAGATTTTCTGTAGCGCAGCCTGTGCATCTCTGATTTCCCGCAAACGTTCCAGATGTTCTGCATCATGAGCCACCTGGACAATATAAACTGCTCCCATTTTTCCAAGTTCTTTATGTCGATTACATCTTCCTGCTGCCTGGATAACATTATCAAGTCCTGCTTTTGATCGTATCACGCATCCAAAAGAAAAATTCACTCCGGCTTCTACCACCTGTGTGCTCACACAAATAATCTTTTTGTCTCTTTTCCTTAATGCGTTTCTTATCTCTGCCAATGTATCCAATTTATGCTGCGGACACATATTATTACTCAGATGAAAAATCTCATATTCTTCCGTGCAACAATCTTCTAGTTTTTGAAACACCTCAAATGCACACTTTGTAGTATTTAAAATTACCAATGTACTGCGATATTCTTCCGTTTTTTCCAATACAAACTCTTTTAAATCCTCTGTTTCCATTCCCCCTTGATAACGTTCATTTTTTGTTTCATCAATAATTTCCACTCTTTTGAAAGCTTTTGCATATTTTTCGGATTCTCCTGACATTTCCAGACACTTACAGATATTATTCTCTTCAAGAGAAGCTAATGTCGGCTGTGTAGCAGAACATAATACTACGGTTGTCCCACAAAACTGCGAAAGGAAATTCACCGCCAGATTAAAAAGTTCTGTACATTTAACCGGGAATGCCTGTACCTCATCAAATATAATGATACTGTTGCATAAATTGTGCATTCTTCGAATACAGTTCTTCTGGTCAGAAAATAATGTATTTAGAATCTGCACGGCTGTTGTTACAATAATTGGTGAATCCCAAGTTTCTGTGAGATTTCTATATTTTTCCTCTTCTCCCTCTTCACAGATGACATTGCAATGATGTTCTAAAACAGCTGAAGGTATTCCTGTTGCTTTACGAATTTCTTCTGCATTCTGCTCCAAGATAGAATTAAATGGCGCTATATAAATAATCCGATGTTTCTGCTCTTTCTTCGCATGATAGAGCGCAAATCGAAGACTGCTGAGCGTTTTTCCTGCACCCGTTGGTACTGTCAGACGATATAATTTCTGATCTGTTTCTGCAGCTCTCCGGCAGGAGTCAGATATCTCCTGCCGGAAAACATTCAGTTGATTTCCATTATCCGGATTATTTTGGATTTCATTTCTCAGATACTGTTCAAAATTCTGTATGCATTTCTCCCATATTTCCTGTGTTTCTTCCTGTGACATCCTTTTCGATAATGGAATATCCTGAAAAAAGCATGCTGTATCAGTCCAGTCGCCATCAATCAGCAAAGATAATGCAGTCCGCAGATACATTCCCAGATAAAAATATCTGCTACCATATTTTTTTCCAGAGGAATCATACTTTTTAACAAATCCGTTTATCTTTTTGAGAATTTCCTGATATGACTGAACTGCCTTCTCTCCTGCTTTCTCCAACATTGTTCTGTCATAAATCTGAAAAAATCCCTCTTTGATATGTCTATACTCAATTTCTTTTTTCAGCCGGCGTTCCTGTAGACTTTGACCATTTTCCAGATTAATGCAGTCTTCCATACCGTGGTGAAAATAAATTAATGTACTGATAAATTCTGAAACAGGCTCCTCTTTCATCAATTCAAGTGCAATTCTTCCACCCGCGGTAGAATGATCCAGTCCATGTTTATGTACCTTATCTCCCAGTTCCAGAATATTCTTAAAATCATCCTGATTTGCTGTGCCAAGTTTTCCTGCATCATGAAGAATTCCTGCCAGTTCAACAATACTTCTCAATTCTGGAAGTTCACAGGCATCCCTCGCAAAACGCGCAACATTTCCAGCATGCTCCTGCATAGACTGACATCTTTTTGTTTCATAATCTACATGAGCCAGTTTACATTCTTCTGTTTCCAGAATACTTGTTTTTTTATTTTTCATCCAGCACTCCTTGTATCATATGTCTGTTTTTCCATTATTCTATTTTTAATTTTTATGTATTTTTACTATATTTTACCAAGTTCATAACCTTAGTGCAAGGCAGATATCGAAAAAACGTTCGATTTTCTATATTTGCCTTACAGATGAGGTATCGGTCTTTATTCACGTGGTAACATCAGTAAATTATCTTTCGATGTGCCATTAGCTACAGATCGAACATATTTCTCTCCCTGTATGCTCATTGCTGGAATAAGATATGGATATGGTGCAATATTTACGGTAATAGTTTTGGGAAATTTTTGCAGATAATCGTAAACCTCTGATTTCTTCCAATATGTATTCGCAGCATCTATATAGATAGAATCTATATCCTGTACATTTCTGGAATCACCACAGTTACGTTTCATTTTGATCTTAATCGCTTTCATATTAAAAGCCTCCTTATGATATTTTTATAGAATCTGCAGATTCATTGTTATAATGAAAATATCATAGAAAGACTTTACAAAAATCGCGAAATAATTTAGAATAGATTTGCTACATGCTATTCAAATTATTTGGATTGCATTTCTATGATAAGCCGTCTGATACGCCAATATCAGATGGCTTTTTCACTACATCTTTACTATACTGCACTGGTACTTTATTGTCAATACATTTTTAAATTCGTTTCACAATTAAAACATATAATAATATAAACAAAAAATATTCACAAAAAAATTTATAATAATATAAACTCAAAAGCGATCAGAATTAATCCAATCGCCTTTTTCACACAAACAAGTATATAATAATATTTTTCAACTCACAGACTTTCATCTGACAATAGATAAAGGCTACAGGAATTCTCCATTCCTGCAGCCTTTATTATTTTATTCGAATTCAATCGTTCCCGGTGGCTTGCTGGTCAGATCGTAGAATACGCGGTTAACTCCCTTAACTTCGTTAATAACACGATTCATAACCCTGTTCAGTACCTCATACGGAATCTCAGCGGACTCTGCGGTCATGAAGTCGATGGTCTTGACTGCGCGGAGTGCAACTGCATAATCGTAGGTTCTGAAGTCGCCCATGACACCTACGCTTCGCATGTTGGTGAGGGCTGCAAAGTACTGGTTTGGCATCCAGGATGGGTCTTCTCCGTGTTCTTTCTTGTAGTCGGCGGCTGCTTTGTCGACTTCTTCACGGTAGATGTAGTCTGCGTCCTGAACGATGCGTACTTTCTCTTCGGTTACTTCTCCGATGATACGGATTCCAAGACCCGGGCCCGGGAATGGCTGACGGAATACCAGTCTTTCCGGAATTCCAAGCTCCAGTCCGGCTTTGCGGACTTCGTCTTTGAAGAGGTCACGGAGCGGTTCGATGATTTCTTTGAAATCTACGAAATCCGGAAGACCGCCTACGTTGTGGTGAGATTTGATCACTGCGGATTCTCCGCCAAGACCGCTCTCTACAACGTCAGGATAGATGGTTCCCTGTGCGAGGAAATCAACTGCTCCGATCTTCTTTGCTTCTTCTTCGAAAATACGGATGAACTCTTCACCGATGATCTTACGTTTTGCTTCAGGCTCTGTAACGCCTGCAAGCTTGTCATAGTATCTTTGCTGTGCATTGACACGAATAAAGTTCAGGTCGAACTGACCGTTTGGTCCGAATACGCCCTCTACTTCATCGCCTTCGTCTTTACGAAGAAGGCCGTGGTCCACGAATACGCAGGTAAGCTGCTTGCCGATCGCTCTGGAAAGGAGTCCTGCTGCAACGGAAGAGTCAACTCCACCGGACAGTGCGAGGAGCACTTTGCCGTCGCCGACTTTTTCGCGGATCTCTTTGATGGTGTTTTCAACGAAAGCATCCATCTTCCAGTCTCCGGCACATCCACATACACCAAGTACGAAGTTGGACAGCATGGTCTTGCCTTCTACAGTGTGAAGTACTTCCGGATGATACTGGATCGCATACAGCTTCTGATCTGCATTTTCAGCTACCGCTACCGGACAGTCTGCTGTATGTGCAGCGATCTCAAATCCCGGTGCCGGTTTGGAAATGTAGTCTGTATGGCTCATCCATACGATTGTTTTATTGGATACATTTTCGAAAATTCTGGAATCTGTCTTATCAACAAGAAGTTCTGTCTTACCATATTCGCTGACATCGGCTTTTTCAACTTTGCCGCCAAGGACATGCATCATAAGCTGTGCGCCATAGCAAAGTCCCAGTACCGGAACGCCGAGTTCAAACAGTTCTTTCTGGTAAGTCGGTGAATCTGCTTCGTAGCAGCTGTTCGGACCGCCGGTAAGGATAATTCCTTTAGGATTCATCGCTTTGATCTTCTCAAGATCGGTCTTGTAAGAATAGATTTCGCAGTATACGTTACATTCTCTGACGCGTCGCGCAACCAGCTGATTGTACTGACCGCCAAAATCAATGACAATAACTAATTCTTTTTTCAAGGCTTGCCTCCTGTTTCCTGTATAATCTCTCTTTTGAATCTGATTCTCATTATAAATGAGTAAATCTACTTTTACAACGGCTAATTGCTCGCTGGAATGAATTTTTTTATTTTTCCAAAAGAAAATTTATTTCTTCTTTAGAAAAGCATCACTCTTTCTTCAATCTCTCATCACAAATTCATCACAGATTCCCGGTATAGTAATAAGCAAATAAAGCGAATGCTTTTTTACATATATTTTTCTTTTTCATACTCGCCGGGCCAATAGAAGCCCGGCCCTCCTTCTTTTTGGAGCTTTTTTGCATTCTCTCTGTTCTCTTATTTCCAGAGATAATTTTTTCCTTCCTGGTATAAGGTATTCATTGCCAGACGAACACCCACTTTCTCTGTCATAGGATCTTCAATTCCGATGGAAAGACGATATCCCTTTTTCAGAAGGCTGTTCAGTTTCTCTGTCTTCAGTGTGGTTGAGGTTGATATTTCTTCTTCCGGAAGCACAGACGACATTTTTATTTCGATATTTTTCTTTTCGACAAGTTTTCCCTTCTCATCTTCAATATAAATATATGCCGGCCAGTCTTTATATAGTGGTGCCACTCCTGAATTTTCCCAGATAAGCTTCAGACTGCTGCTGTTTCGGGTGCTTTTTAGTTCTGACTTTGAAATCCACAGACGATACCCCATGTTTTTGAGGACTTCTTTGTATCCTTCTGCATAATCCTCATCCGGGATCTTCGGGCCCAGAAAGGTTGTATGTGCTTCACGGATCATTTCCACAGTCTCTGACAGATCTGTGTCCATCATCTCCTCCATCGAGAAAGAACTTGTAAATTCTCCGCCGGATGGTGCGGTTTTCCAGAAATCCTTCATGGACACCATTGCATTTTTTTCACCTGTCTGATCATACTCACCGCCATTGCTAATCCAGTCAAGCCAGCTCTGGGTTCCCTGTGGATGTCCGGTCATATCATTATATAACCCAAATCCATGTTTTTTTGCAGCAGCAAATGGTCTCCGCATGAGAATCATGGCATCCGGAAAGGCCTCCATCCATGGGAGAATATATTGTTCTCTTACCTCTTCTCCCGGAATCCTCTGAATTCCCTCGCTGTAGTTTACATGCCACTCTCCCCAGTGTCCAAGGCTTCCAAGCTCAATATAACTGATCAGCCCATCCTGCCCCAGGTGCTCTCCAAGTGCCTTTACTGCCTGCTCATGACAGGAAATGATCGTCGGATTGTTATAATCTGGAGCAAAGCCTTTCCCATATCCTCCGGCATACCATTGACCGGCTTTTCCACTTTTTTCGTACAGCCATTCCGGTATGTCCATATGCTCTTCCTGTCCCGGAATATCACAGACGAATCTCAATACCAGATGCTTCCCCTCGCTTTTCCATCGTGCGAGCTGATTTTTTTTCTCGATGGCCTCCCAGTCATAAACACCCTCCTCCGGTTCCAGTTCTGCCCAGGTAATGTCCATATACAAAAGAGAAATGTCTTCCGAAACTTTATCATACCAGGCATTTCTCGCATAACCCATAAGCGGATTCCCGAAAGCCACCTGGCTTTCCTTATATTCTTTTACTGTCTTTTGTCTGCTAAGCCAGAACATTTCCACTCCTGCTGCCAATACCACTGTCAGAATCACGCTCAGACACAGTATTGCTCTTTTTTTAATCATCCTGTTCTCCATTATACTTGTCATACGTCTCCCAGCGGCTTCAAAGATCCTGCCTCCGGATATCTGTATCCATCTCAGTTTGTAATATTTTACCCTGAGCAGATGCTTATTGCAAGAACAACGTTACTGTTCACGGTAACAGAATAACGCAGCTTTCCCTCTTTTTTGGAGTTATTTTCTTGTATGAGATTTTGCCGGATGTTATAATTCTTTCTGTATAAAACTGTACTTTTCAGAAAGGATTTTTTTATGTTCAAATGTCAAGAAGGCTATACCCTTCGTAAAATAAAAGGTGTCAGTTACATTCTTCCTTTCGGACAGCAGATTGCCGACCAGCGTAAAGGAACCATCCTGAACGAAACCAGCGCTTTTCTGTGGAATGTGATCCAGCATAATGAAGGTGCTGACCTGGAAATGCTGACCGAAATGCTTGCACGCAGATATGGACTTGCGGAGGAGGATTTTCCCATGCTCCGCGAGGACATTCTTGATTTTCTGCGGCAGCTGCAGTCCATGGGAATGCTGACCGAAACTCTTCGTCTTCAGTCGGAAGAAGCCTCCTTATGCATCCTGATCGCAGGGCTTCGCCTTCACTTCCATGGCGCTTCGCAGCTTTTCTCCGGATACTTCGATAAGTTCCGCGAAATGAATCCTGCGAAAGATGCAGACCAGGAAATTGAGTTTTTTACAACTCCGCCAGCCAGCAAATCTTATGGAAAAGTCCTCCTTCGCAATTCAGATATGACAATTTTTGAAAATACTGACCGCTATGTGATTCTTTTCCCGCAGATGTCAAACATTCATCAGGTACATATGAGTCTGGACGGAAGTTACGTGAGATTCTACTGTACTCCGGAAACATCTAAAGCGGCACAGGAAAATATTTTTCATGCGATCCGGCTCTTTTTCCTGTTCGTTGCACAGAAGCACGGGAAGTTTGCTATCCATTCTGCATCGATTCTTTATAAAGAAAAAGCATGGCTGTTCTCCGGACATTCCGGTATGGGTAAATCAACACACACCAAAATGTGGCATGATCTTCTGCAGACTCCATATCTGAACGGGGATCTCAATCTCCTTGGTATGGAAGACGGCAAAATCATCGTCTACGCTATTCCATGGTGCGGAACTTCCGGGATTTATACGACCACCGATCATGAGCTTGGCGGTATCGTCCTTCTCGGACGCGATTCGGAGAAAGATTTTCTTCAGGAGCTGACTCCTTCAGAAAAAGTCATCCGGGTTATGCAGCGCATGATCTCCCCTTCCTGGAAAGAACGCCTCTTCTTCATGAACCTTGACTTTGCGGAAAAAATTGCCGGACAGGTGCCGATTCTGCATCTGCTCTGCACCAGAAATCCATCTGCTGTTTATACAGTTCAGAGAAAAATAGATGCTCTGGAGGAACCACAATGAGAGAGAAACTCCAGCTTATCATGAAACATCTCAGACAGGGAAGCCTCCAGAAAATGTGGAAACAAACCATATGGATCTACCAGTATGGCAGACGTTACTGGAAATCTATGATTCTCTATACACTGCTGGGTGTTATGGGATCCTGTGTTTCACTTGCTTCCAGCCTGATCTCCAAAGATCTTGTCGATATCATCACAGGTCATCAGACCGGACGTCTGATGAATATCGTGGAAATACCGCAGGAAGATTACAGCCAGGATCATGCAGTAAAACTCTTTGAAAAGCAGCACAAAACCAGCGGTATCGGTCTCACAATGAAGGATCTGAGCTATACCTATCACAGTGGAACGGAAGTTTTTGCCCATGCTTCTATGGAAGCTTATCCACATGAGATCATCGCCCTGGTCGGACCTTCCGGTGAAGGAAAAACAACTATGCTCCGGCTGATCCTGTCACTTCTTCGGGCACAGAGCGGAGAATTTCAGATTTGTGCCGGAAGTGATCATAATCAAAAACTGAATATGTCACCTTCGACTAGAAAGCTTTTTTCCTATGTTCCGCAGGGAAATACCATGTTTTCGGGAACCATCGCAGAAAATATGCGAAACGTAAAGCCGGATACCACAGATGAGGAAATCATAGAGGCTCTCAAACTCTCCTGTGCATAGGATTTCGTGGAAAAACTTCCCAATGGTATTCAGAGCATTGTAAAAGAGCGGGGCGGTGGTTTTTCTGAGGGACAGGCACAGAGACTTTCTATTGCAAGGGCACTTCTCCGCAAGTCTCCGATCCTTCTCCTGGATGAGGCAACTTCGGCACTTGATGTTGCCACCGAAAGAAAGGTTCTCAAAAATATCATGCAGGATACCTATCCAAGGACCTGTATTGTGACAACCCATCGTCCTACAGTATTAAATATCTGTACGAGAGTTTATGCGATACGCGATAAGAGGTGTGAAGTACTGGATGAAGTGGAAATTGAGAAGATGGTGAAAGAATTTTAAAAAAGGCACAGAACCCGCGGGTTCTGTGCCTTTTGGCATGCTTTATTTCATATTAATCTGTAATACTTACACCGGTGATTTCAAGTCCTGCATCTGATTCAACGCACAAATCTCCAAGTCCAATGTTGTCCGTTGGATTCTGATGGTATCCAAGATTTATAACTAATCCTGAATTATTCACGGCAAAGCCGTGATCGTGGCTGAAAGCCACATAGTTACTGTATTTTAATTGCATATTGCTTTTCACTTGTTAAGTGAATAAAAAAAGAGCATCCATTTGTGGTAAAATTAAGGTGTTCAAAGTCTTAACAATCCCAAACAAAGGAGCCCTTTATGAGTATTGTAAACACCTTTTCACTTCAAAGCAATAGGCAAATTAAAATAAATTTTGATGGAGGCGACTTGTCCTCCGATGCAGGCTTACTCCTCATCAAAGAGTTCATAAGCAAACTTGGCATTGAACGGCTTTTAAACCGTTCATTTAAGACCAATGATTCTGCAGTGTTTCGATATCATACGGACAGGGATAACCTTCTCCAGATGATATATATGATCATGGCCGGTTACTTCGAAGATGATGCTTCGGATGAACTGACCAAGGATCCTGTTTTTAAAGCTGTACTTGAAAAATCCGCATTAGCATCTCAGCCAACAGTATCAAGATTCTTTAACCGCATGGATGAAGACACTTTAAAACAGTTCCAGGAAATCAGCCAGATACTTAGAAAAAGGATCTACAGCATCCAGATGCCTCAGGCAGTGATCCTGGATCTGGATTCCACGCTCCTCGCAGCATACGGCAAACAGGAAGGCAGGGCATTTAACTTCCATTATCGGAGTAATGGCTACCATCCGCTCGTTTGTTATGACGGAATCACTGGTGATCTGATAAAAATCTATCTCCGTGATGGAGCAGCTTATTCCTGTACCGGTGTAACCAATTTCCTGCAGCCGATTCTCGACGAGTACCTGAATGATTATCCAACCATCCATCTCCTGCTTCGCGGCGATAGTGGTTTTGCAACTCCTGATCTCTATAAGCAGTGTGAGGAAAACGGAACAAGCTATGTTATCCGGCTGAAGGAAAACTTCATCAAAGAAAGCAAATCCGGTTTTGATTTTTCTGCGGTGAGCAGTCACAACAGAATTGTAAATGCAAACAGAGTCCAGGTACATGCTCTTGCCTATAACATATTTAATTGGTTTAGATGATTGGTATTATCAGCAAAAATGCGGAAACAACGCATTGATACCGTCCGTTTAAAACTGCTGAAGATTGCTACAAAAGTAGTTCACTCAGCAAGATATATCACATTCAAGCTGTGTAGCAGCTGCCCATATGGAAAATGCTTTAAAGATATCTTGAATACATTGTATTCAAATTAAGATTTGCTTTAGAAGATGTAAAAAAGATGTTAGAAAGTTTTTTTGAGGCATATAACAAAATGATTAAGATCCCGCAAACCCGCATAAACACTGAGTTTTTTATCACCAAAGAAAAACACCGTCCCCGCAGCTCCTACGTCTGCAAAAACAGTGTTCTTAGTGCGCCTTCAGGGGCTCGAACCCTGGACACCCTGATTAAGAGTCAGGTGCTCTACCAACTGA
>OGQZ01000820.1_pt1 | contig 25662 bp, 55 predicted proteins | sample 1553321 | NCBI WGS metagenome assembly OGQZ01 (sample SAMEA2579958, study PRJEB22360) | human gut metagenome | reverse complement strand
TTAAGTAGTTTTCTAACCATTCAATTGCTGTTATATCTAAGTGGTTAGTGGGTTCATCTAGTATAAGTAAGTCAGGGCGTGATAAAAGTAACTTAAGTAGCGATAGTTTAGTTAGTTCTCCACCTGAAAATTCACTTATTTTTTTATTATATACATCAGTATTAAATCCAAATTTATTTAAGGCAGTAATGTATTCTTTTTTATAAGTATATCCTCCTAAAAATTCATAACTTTCAAGTAAGTCATTATATTTTATTAATGTTTCTTCTTTATAACTATTAGACATTTCTTTTTCTAAAGATTCAAGATTTTTTTCAATATTTATTATTTCTCTATATGAAGACCTTATGTAATCAATTAAAAGTGTATCTGGGTCAGTTAAGTTTTCTTGACTGACATAACCTATTTTAAATTTATCTTTTTCTATATGTAGTTTATCATAACCATTAGTAAAAGGTATTTGTCCGGTTATTCCTTTTAAGAGTGTTGTCTTACCACTTCCATTTCTTCCTACTAAACCTACTTTTTCATTGTTCTTTATTAAGAAATTTATGTCTTCTAATATTACTTTGTTATTTATTTCTATACTTCCATTTGTTATTTTTAAATACATAGTACTTCACCTAGAATTATTGTATCATATAATTTTAAAATTTTAAATTTTTTTATGAAAGATTTTATATAGCCCCCTGGGGTTTAAAAAAATTAGGATTTTTGTAGAGAAGTAAGTATGATGTGGATTTAAAAATTAATTTTTATTATGTGGGAGGGAGTAGACTACCTCCTTAGTCCCCCCACCATATTTAGTCAAAAAACAAAACAAAATTAATAACAATTAAAAAGAATTAAGATTATGAAGGGAACTAAGAACACAGTAGAGCTTTCTCTCCTTGGATTGGAGAAGATGCTCAAGCAAGACATCAACGAAGCAATCGTTGAGGGTAAGAAGTATGCTGTCAGTCTGCCTGATAGTGTGGAATTGACCACACGTCAGATGACCAGAGAAGCTACGCCTGACGAGATTCGTATGCGTGTTGAAGGTCTTACACCTGACAACCGCGTACCGAGCGGGGAGGCACCTATCCTCGTAGGTGTCGGCTTCATCAAGGATGCAAACGGCGACATCACCTTTGGCGGTGGCGGTCACGTGTTAATTGCCGGTAACTTTGCAAGTGTGTTTATGGGGCACACTTGTGAGGAGTGTGCTGAGGCATACAACAAGGCAGTCAAAGACAAGAAAGTTTTCCTTACCACCCGTAAGTCCGCAAAGGGCAAATGGTGGGGAGAGTTTAGTGTCGAGTAATTAAAGGGGACTTTGTCCCCTTTTTTTACTGTTTCTACTTATGTTTTTGTATGTTTAAGACATTTTATGGGTTAGCATTCAAAAATTATTTCATTGATTCAGAAACATATGAAGTTTACCATAATAAATATCTTTCAGATAATCTTTGTGGTTGGTTTCTTATTGTTTCGGTTGATGGAGGAGCTACATGGGAAAAAGTGAATTGTATTCAAGATCCAAAATTTAGTAATAAATGTTGGAGTCAGAGTATAGATAAATTGTTTCAGTATATTGAGAAAAAATCAAAATTGTAGATCGATGGGAGAGCAGACTAACTCCCAAAACTCAATCTCCAATTTCCAACAAATCTCAAATATTCGCTACAAATTCATATCTAAAATCACTTTTAACCCATATTACAAATTCAGTTTTTATTATAAAATATAACACTTTATTATTTTATTTTAAATATTGAGTTAAACTAAAATTAAAACAACACAAATAAAAAATAAACAAATGTTTTGTTTAATGACTTTAAGGTTGAAATCCCTGTCTAAAGTTTACTTTAGACGAAATCCTATAACGCAAAGCATACCTCAACGTGGTTTATAGGTCTTAAAACTAAAGTGCTTAATTTACCAACTCTTGAATCTCACGATGCTAAGATTAATCGTAAAATAAATATGAAATTTATAGCATATATTTGGAAGCCAGGTATGAAAACAGCAATGTTGTCAAAAGAAGATGAATCTTTTGAGAAATTCAAAGCTAGAGTATACTCTTGCTATCCTTATCAGATGGGCTGGATGGCTCAATTCTCAGAATTTAAAGAAATATTTTGAGGTAAAGATAAGTTCATTTTGACACACCTTAGCAAGTGTATAAACTGTCATATTTAATCTAAAAAATCTGGCTAGGATATATCTAGCTATAGGTTGCCGTACTACAGTCGGAAAGTAATACAGGGTATTGTGTAAAACCTGTTCCTATCTAATATGTTTTAAAGTAAATTAAAAAATCATCCTAGTATATAGCTAAATAGTAGAACAGATGTTTATCCTTTTATAGGTTTGTGCCAGGCAGTATTTAGCACGTCGTAACACATTGAAAGTATTACTAGTAAGTATTAAAAAGACTTTAGAAGTAAGAAAGCGTAAAGACAGTTAGTAGAGGGGATAGTAAGTGTTGAAGGACTCTACATTTTTAAAGCGATAACCTCGGTGCTTAAAGAGAGGCTTCCTGTGGCGAAGGAGTAAGAGATAGCTAAAATTAATATTATAATGGATATGGGTACTCATATAAAAACTATAATATTAATATTTAGAAGTGCAAGAGTAACCCTTGCATATTTTAAAGTCAGCCAGGAGACTATAAAATTCATACTGATGAGACTGGACGAAATAGCTAGTAACAGTTGTACGTTATTGGCTATCTATGAACAATTAAATGTTTATACTAGTAAATCCAAAACTAGGTAAAATTTGGAATAACACATTAACAATAAATAACAATGGAAAAGATTTTACAAAATGGAACAAGAGTAATTAGCTTTGCTCCTGATTCAGAGAGTACTAATGAACTTGGAATCATTACTGATAGTTATCAGTTTAATGGTAGAACTCACTACGATGTTCATACTGATGATATAGAAGAAGGTTACTCAGATCTTGATTATCAAGAGCGTGGAGAGAATTTCGAGTTGGTGCCAACTAAATTCGTCAATCTTACTCCGCACGACATCAAGTTAAATGACGGTACTATCTATCCTGCCACAGGTAAGATAGCTCGTGTGGAGAATACTTTCAGTAACTTTTGTTGTGGTATCTCAAAGGTATTTTATGGAGAGATTGAGAATCTCCCAGAGCCTGAAAACGGGGTTTACTATATTGTTTCTGCTATGGTATTAGCAGCCAACAATGATAAACCTAGATGCAGACGTAGAGGAGATTTAGTAGCACCAGCTACTGGTCATCCAGATTGCGTAAGAAAAGACGGATTCATAGTCTCTGTACCTGGATTCGTAAGATAATTATTCATTTTTCTACTCCAGTAAATAGAAGCATTGTATCAGGGTTGTAACCTGACTGGAGTCCTATTGTCTAGCACATTAACAAGTAAAAAAATGAAAGAAATTTTGTTTAAATCAGAGGAATTGCTTATAACAATAGACTCTGAGTCAAAGGTGATTTACGGAAACACCTTAAAAAATACCGTAATAGAGTATCTCAGCAATCTTACCCCAAAAAGTGGTGAGGAAGCAATAGGCATTATTATGCTGATTGTGCTCATCACTGAGAGTAAATATGTGGTAGCTAAGAAAATTAGTATAACCACTACTACTGAAATAATTGTGGAAGCAGCTAAACCTTCAGTAGTTAAGACTGCTGAAGATGCACTTCGTATAGCTTCTAAGTTTCACTTGGAGGCTGAAGTACAGAGAGAGTTAGATAATGGTGCTACACCATTGGAAGCTCTTCGTGAGTGGGATATCATTTGATGATTGTTTAGTTCGTTCGAGTCCTGAGTAAGACTTTAAACTGCTCACTTTTTATTAGTTAACAATTTAAAGGGATAGAGTTGTAAATAAATATGGTTGCAGTACCACCCGATGTGGCAACTAGTAGTATTATGCAATAAAATACTAATTAAGGTAGTGGGTTATCAACTCTATCCCAATTAAACACTTTACAGAAATGAAAAATAATATCTTTGTAATCTTTACTATCTTTTTAGGGATAGTAGTTGTAGCATTGTTATTTACAATAGCTACTCTTCAGTCAGAAAATGACAAATTACGTAATGTAGTACGTAATCAAGCTAATCAAATTAGCGAAGCCGACAGATACTACAACAATGTTGTAGCTAGAGGTATGTATGCTGATGATCCTATGTATAAAGCATTGGATAGAAGCAATACAAAAATTCAGGTACACCAGTTGTATCTGCGAGAGATAAAAACCAAAGAGCATTTATATTGGCGTAGACAAGTTATTAAAACCCATAACATGTCTGTAGCCAATCGTAAGTCTCATAATTACGCAATTCAACTCTTAGTAAAAGCTACTAATATTCCATATTCAGTAGAACTAGCTAAGTTAATGAATCTTATAATTAATGAGAAGTTTACTCAACGAAAAATGCATTGTATTTCTATTGACACAGCAATATTTAAACTTGCAAATAATTTAATAATTTAACTAAAAAATGAGAAGATACAACATTTGGAATAAAATTTTCCACAAAAGGGAATTAAACAAGAATGTTGCAGATTTCAGACTTCAACAAAGTCTTGTTAATAGTTATGAGTGTTGGCTTACTAAAATTGGTAATGCCAATACTCTATCTGAGTGTATGATACTCCATAAACGTATTTGGCGTAAAGGTTTCCGTAATGCTAATCTTGGTCCAGATATGTATGGAATGTTTCGAACCAAAGATATAAACCTTATGACAATAAATGAGGTTTATATTGGAGGAATCTATGGTCTTAATACTCTAACCATTTCACAATGGGAAGACTGTAAAGAAGAACCATATGATTCTACACAAACTTGTTACGACATTATCTTATGTGCTTATAAAAGATTGTTAAAATCTAATATTATAGCACTTGCAGATAATGCTAAGTTATTAGTGGCTGAATACCAACAAAATAATTATAAGTTATGATATTCTTACAAAATATTATTTTAATTATCCTACTTGTAGGAATGGGTAAAATAGCATATGATGATTTTAAAGAAATGAATTTATGATAAGTGTACAACAAAATGAGAAGGAATATACAATTTCTGTATCTATTCCTTTTAAGAAAGTAGCATTCTCTGAAACTCCATCAAAAAGAGATTTCAAAGAATTTGCTGAGAAAGTGTTTGAAGCTTATACTAAAGTTATAGTACAAGCTATAGAAGCTAGAATGAAAGCTTGTGCTAGTAATCTTATTAAGCATTCAGATAGTATAAAGTATTGTGATGATAAATACATTACATACACTAGAAAGTCTGGAGGAGAACATACATTCTCTTTTAATGCTTATGAGACTATGAGAGGACTAGTTAAAAAAGTCCAGCAATATAAGTTGGGCGAGCTAACTAAGTTTGAACTCAAACAGATTGCTAAAGCTCTTTATTGGGTTGAAGATAAATCAGATATTGGAAAATATACATTCCAGGACTTAATTGACGTAATCGATGAATACAGAGAAATTAAATAAAAAAATTGTATCAGGTTGTGAGAGTCTTGCAGGTAAGGCTCTCACAATAGATCATGATGCTAGAACTTATCACATTGGTGATAGAGTAATTCCATTCTCTTCTTGTGTTATCAAGGAAGGTAGAATTTATTATTTAACACCAATGTGTAAGGTTCTTGTTGATATGGGCTTTAGAGGTGTAACAGATTTTACCTCTAATACAGTTATTTGTACTAGTTTTGATAATTGTAATCGCAATATTAAAACTGTAGGACTTGTAACTATCGATAATAAAGTCTTTATTAAGATTACTCTTAATTCAGAGTTTCCATTATATGAAGGCTATGAATCTTTAAGAAGTGCAGTGTATTAAGTAAAAGAATGAAGATAATCTCAACACTCTAGTACTATAGAGTATAAATAAATAGTTGGCATCTTGGAAAGAATTTTGGTTAATCATAAGACAAGACTTATGTATTTTTTAAAATAGAATAGTTATCAACAATATATACAGTTTAGATCATTTCGCTAGTTCGGTCTGTGATAGATAGGGCTAGCTGCTTTTTAGTAATCTATTATGTATTTTCAAAGTCATATGCATAATAGATTACAAAGACAAATATTAGAGTTCGGTCTGTGATAGATAGAACTCTAAGTGTAAACCTACATCCTGCATATCCAAAGTAGCAGACTCTTAATGAGAAAGGTGATGGCACATTATTAACATTTAAATATTTAAAAAATGGAAACAAAAGACATTATTAAAATCACGGCATTAGTGTTTTCTAAAAAGAAAACTATTGCACAAGTTTGCCGAGAGTACAAAGCTACTCATGGTAAAGAATTACCTATTAAGAATGATTTAGAAACATTACAAGCACAATTATCTTTAGGAGGAATTTTTCAATGGTAAAAATGGATCACAACACTTTAGGAGATCTAATATTAATGCTCTCAGCACAAATTGATGCAGAATACAGTGTTTCTAAAACTACACATTCCAATTATATCAATGCTTTCAATAAGAAATATCAATATCTTAATAATACATTAAGAATTATTTCTGGTGAAAGTATAAAAGGAGGAACGTTTGCAGCATATATTAGAAACCCTTTACTGGTGTTATCAGGACTAATTATGGATAAATACAAGAAAATATTATTTACAGATATAAGAGGTAATACTTTTATTGTGAATAATGTTAAATGGCTTTATCAATATGTTAGTTCTAAAAATATTAATACAGAACCAAGAATATATGGATAAAGGTTTGCTAGGAATTGTTATACTTGCTCTTATTTTATGTATGATTTGGACTATTGCCTGTCATAATAGAATAATAAAACAAGTAAAACTTGATCAACTAAGAGACTTAAAAAGCAAAATAAATAATGCATTGAGTCTCTATGATTGTTTGTATATACATATTGATATGTATAAGAGGGGATTTACTAAAAATAAATCTTTAACACCTAAAGGAATAGTATTTCTATTAGGTAACCTATCATCTAAAACTGTAATGTTCAAAGAGGGAACTTTAGAATATATTGAGAGTCATTATGAAGTTGATTCTGACCCTTATAAATCAGCATTAACTATATATAAATCTAAATTACTTTCTGAAGTTAACTATGAACTAAGTAAATATAACTATTAATTTTTAAAAAATGGAATTATTATTTAATGTCAAACAAAAAAATGTTGTAGCTAAGATTGAAGATGATTACTTCTTTCTTAGCAAGAAGCCAAAGAAGTTAGAATTTGCAGACGAAAAGCATAAAGCTTTAGCCTTAAAGCATTTTAAAGCTTTAAAACCAACTATTGAAGAACATTCAGTTATTGATGAATCGTTAACTGTAGATGAATGGAAAGATTTTCCAGTATGGTTAGAGAATGAATCTAATGGTGCTGAAGGGAATCTTGAGATTACTAAATTTACATATGGTAATGTTAAGCTGTATGTAAATGGTGGATGTCTTTGTGGCAATACTCCAGAATATGCTTTAAAAGGCATAGTTGAATTGTTCAAACAATCTAAAAAGAAAGAAAATGCAGACAATTAAGAAAGTAAAGTACAACATTGAGAGAGTTGGTGATAGTACGTTTTGTACTATGTCTTGTGATTTAGAGTACATAATGAATCACTTAGAAGGAGCTAATATAAAAGTTTCAGGAGCTGATACTCATGTACTCCTTAAAATTATAACTTCTAAAGAAAGAAAGATTTTCATTAAAAACCTTACTTCTTGGGGACTCACTATCAATAACTCTATTATCACAGTCGTTTCTAAAATTACTTTAAGTAAAAATGACAAAGACGACCAGGTAGTAGCTAATCGTATTGTAAGGGATAAAGCTATGCATACTATGTGTAAAGTTGTTGCAAATGCTTTGGATCAGGCTTTAGAGTCTACTTATAATAGATTAGCTAAAGTAAACAATATTATTAATAAGTTAAATCATATTGCTTATCATTCAAAATATAATGAGGATGATACAACATGTGACATTGAAGATTGCCCAAACCCAGAAGATGATGATGTAGATATTGTAGACATACTATAAGACTGTCTTTGTATATTGTATTAAGTCTAAAATTTGCAAAATATGATGATTTAAACTATAAAATTTGAAATTAACAAATTTTTACTTTTACAATAAATGTTTGAGACTATGATAGAGTGTCGTTGAGAAACGGCGCTCTATTTATTATTAACTTTATAAAAATTATAATTATGAAAGTTTTAAGAAAGATATATAATGTTATTAACAATAGCATTCAGTCTCGTATAGTTAATTCTAAAGAAGAGGCTAACAAATACATTGTTTCACTCAATAGAACTTTAGAAAATAAAGTATCTCTTGAGACAATAAATAATAAACAGATAGAAGCCGTTAAAATTAATGGTAAATGGTGTATATCTGAAACTGAAATAATAGAGTAATTCTGTAAAGTTCATACATATTGTTGGCAACTAGCAGACAATTAGTTGCGCTTTTTACTTTTAAATATTTTTAACTATTAAAATATGATATTTACATATAGTACTAATACTAATTAATAAGGGTATTATGTACGAAAGTAAATGGTTAAAAGAAAAAGAACAATTAGAACAATGGATTCTAGTAGATAAATTATCTTATGAAGAAATTGGAAGAAGATATGGATGTAGTGGTAGTAATATTAAAAGAGTAGCTACTAGATTAGAAATAGAGTTACCTAAAAGAAGAACGGTAAATCCAAAGGAAACTTTTCAAAGAGAGAAAAAACTTTGTACTTGTTTAAATTGTGGTAAAGAATTTGTAAAACATTCATCTTCTTATGGTATATATTGTAGTAATGCTTGTCAGCAAGAATATAGGCATAAACAAAAATACCAAGATTTTCTATTACATCCAGAAAATTATGCTAGAGCTAATTATCAACCAAAGCTATTTAAGCCAGATATAATTGCAGAACAAAATGGAGTTTGTGCTATATGTGGTATGAAACCTGAATGGAATGGTAAACCTCTAGTATTTATTTTGGATCATATAGATGGGCATGCTTCTCATAATGAACGTAGTAATTTACGTTGTATATGTCCAAATTGTGATTCTCAATTAGATACTTATAAATCTAAAAATAAATGTGGAGAAAGAAGTTATTATAGATACCATAAAGAAGATCCTGAAAATAAGATAGGAAAATAAAGATATTGGGGGGAATAGCACGTAATCGGAAGCGTCACAGTCTTCTAAACTGTTAGCATTATGCTCTTGAGGGTTCGAGTCCCTCTTCCCTCACACACATACGGAGTTCGCTTAATTGGTTAGGGTACCTCTTTGCCATAGTTCTGGAGAGGTTATATTGGTTCGAATCCTTTACTCCGTACTAATATTAAAAGATTGAGTAATATGAAAAAGATTATTTTATTAATGAGTTTTATTGTATTAACTACAATAGCTCACGCATTTAATTACAACACTATCACTGTTTATCAGGATGGTGAATGGAGTGATCCATTTTACATTAAAACCTCAGTAGTTTATAATGAAGCTAGAAAAACTATTACTTTTAGTAATAGTAAGTTTGGTAAAATGGTATTAAAAATATACTCTTCTGAAATGAAGGATGGAGTAGAAATCCATAACTGTGGAGAAGTTAATACAGGAAGACGTTTTGTTGTCTTTATTACAGTAAGAAATAATATTCCTTATGTAACTCTCAGTACTTCAGCAGATACTATGTTTTCATTCGGATTTTAAGTTTCCATAATAATGTGTTAACGTTTTACTAGTTTCCGATATAAACTAGTACTTACGGTAGTAGCTCAGTGGTTAGAGCATCTCTTTTTATAATAGGTCATTTCGAGAAGGTCATTGGTTCGAATCCTTTCTACCGTACAAATTCAATTTGGATATATTGTTAATGTGTATAAATCCTAACTAATAAACTTATTAGTATAGGTAGGTATTACCACTATTCTCCTTACAGAAATGTGGGCTATGGAGATATAGCTCAGAAGGTTAGAGCCGGTGAAAATTCCGAGATTGTGGTTCGATTCCACGTATCTCCACTATATACAAGAATAAAATTCTATTTCTTGTGCAAATAAAAGGTGAAGTTAGGGTATCTTAGGATAGAATGAGCCTATAAGTCTTCAATGAGTCTAGTTAAATAAACTAGGCTCTACTCCCTGGCGTCATTTATCGTTCCCTTAGCTCAGTTGGTTCCTAAAGGCTTGAGAGCATCGGATTTTTATACTAGAAAACTAGAAAAATTGACTCTATAGTACCTCAGTAGGTTTAGAGGTCTGCATAGTAGGATTATTTAATAATCGGAGGATAACTCTGTAACGAAATGTGGAAAGTCAGTGGTTCGAATCCACTCTATAGAGCAAAATCATTAAAACAGTTTCCTTAGCTCAGTTGGCAGAGCAACAGATTTTTAATCTGTGGGTCACGAGTCCGAATCTCGTAGGGAACACTATTAATTTTCAAGTTGTTAAAAGTTATTTATTTGTAATACACGAGATTCTCAGTCTGTGATAGATAGGGAATCTACTTGGCACTATCGTCTAGCTGGATAGGACGTAACTCTTTCAAGGTTAAAAGGCGATTTCGAGCATCGCTAGTGCTACTCTATGTATGTAAATAATTTAATTGATTTTACTATTGTTCATAATCAGCGGATTATGTAAAACGTTAAAGAGTTGGAAAGGCTTCTGGTCTGTGAAGATAAGAAGCTTTATGGAGAAATGACTGAGTGGTCTAAAGTGGCACCCTGCTAAGGTGTTAGTCATATTATGTGGCTCGAAGGTTCGAATCCTTCTTTCTCCGCTTTATTTTGGGCTATGGTGTAATGGCAGTCACTAGAGTTTTTGGAACTCTCAGTCCCAGTCCGAATCTGGGTAGCCCAACAATTACAGGCGACTTACGGTGTGGGAACCGTCATCTACGAGGGGTTAGATTGGTGAATAGCTCGTACGGGAATAAGCCTAAGGAGTTCGAATCTCTACGCCTGACAATAAAATAGGTACTAAACAACTCTCAGTAACTCTATTAAATAGCGTAATTACCTTAAAATTAATCATTTGGGCTAAAAAGAGAAAGAACGTTAGATAGCTGAGGACAATGGAATAGTTTAAATATAACCAGTGAAAATTGCCTATTATTTAAATAAATTATTAACACATTAACAGATAAAATTATGACAAGAAAAGATTATTTTATTAAGAAGACCCAACTATTAGCACAAATAAATACTGCTGAGAAGTTAGGTTGTAAGAATGTACTTAAATGTGCACAAGTAGAATTAGCTAAATTGGAGAAAAAGTATAAGAAAGAGCATTTTTCTAATCCATTATTTAGTTATATGGTAACTAGAGAAGAGAGAGATAAACTCATAGAGAATGAGGTAAATCCTACTTTTCAAGTACGTGTAACTTTTAGGAGTGGTGATGTATATGATTTCATATATTATCACGAAATTGCTCCAGGTGTTAAACATTCTGCTATTGAGAAATGGGCAGTAAAAGGATTAGATCCTAAAGATATTATTAGTGCTAACTTTATTATAGTCTAATTAAATAAGCGTATGAATAGACAAGAATATAATTTAAAGATTCTTGATATAATTAGAGCAAAAGCTCAAGAATATCCTGATATGAGGTTTCATCAATTACTATGGGCATTTTGTGTAACTATTGAAGGAGATCAATTTTATGAAGAATCTGAAGTAACATTGAATAGACTTTTAGAAGTATTACGTAAATAATGGAAATAAAGACAATACAAATTGATTCTGACACATTTTTAGTGTTTAAAGGACGAGAGTACAGACAGATAAACCTAAAAGACATTGTATGTTTAAAAACATCTGGTAAGTATAGTACTATAATAGATGTTAGAGGTTATAAGACTAATGTATGTTGTTCTTTAAAAGATATTTCACGTGTTTTATGTATTGATTTTATTCTTGCAACACAAGGATTTTTAATAAATCATAAATACATATCTGAAATAACTAGAAAGAATGATGAAAATAATACATATATCTTAAAGTTAAATGATGATATTCATACAACTGTGGATATTTCATTACACGTAGCTACAAATATGTTAAAACAATTATGATATGAAGAAAATAGTATTAAAAGTAACAGTGAAAGTTCCAGATGATTATGTACTGGATGATCCATCTTGGTTATTAGAGAACATTGGTATTGGATATGACTATGATGTTGAACGTATTTAAAAGCACTATACAATAAAGACGACACGTTGATTTTTTTCTATAAATATTGTTGGCAACTAGCAGACAATTAGTTGCTCCTTTTTTGTCTAAAGGTTGGCAGTATTATTCCACTAGACGTTAAAAACTAAAACTGCCAAATGGCTCAGTGGTGGAATTGGTAGACACGAGGGACTTAGAAATTAATTACATTCATAATTTTGAGTGCTCTGATACGAAAGTTCAGAAGTAGAATCTCCCTAATTAAACAACTTGTATAAGTTGCGACAGAAGCCTCATCTATGGTGACATAGGTTTTGGTGATGACGAGCTAAATTGGATATGCAAGGTACGTATAGAAAATGATTAGTATCTTCCGAGACTAGGCAAAAGGTATTAGTAAGTTTAAATACAAAATTTTCTATATTTGTGTATTCATAAATGTGTAGAGACTATACAGGAGATACTTAAGTCAGTTAAAAGGAATGGTTCAGACTTCATCCTTAGTAATAAGGTTGTAATGGTAATACATTATCTAAAAAAGGAGACGCTCGTTGAGGTAGAGCCTAATTCCTTACTTCGAAGTTAACTGATATGGTAAAGAAATAGTCCAGACCACAACAACTTTGGTATGGTAGAAAATCCCTCAGAGTACCCAAACTCTGCGAGCGGCTAGCAAAACATGTTGCAAGTAGGGAACCGAATAAGTTGGCTTGTGTAAAAGCAAGTGTGGTAGGAAAATCCCTTGGTCAGGAATGACTGTACGGGTTCGAGTCCCGTCTGAGCTAGAATAGCAAATGAGAAACCTCCACGTGGTGCTATTCGGATAACGCTAATTCTCATAAAATCCTAAAAAGATCTAAATTATAAACTAACTTAAATATGGCGGAATTGGTATACGGCAGTAGATTGACGGAAGCGCCTCTAAAGTCGTCACTAAATATTTCTTGAGGATTAAGGGTTCGAATCCCTTTATTTAAGTTGGTTTATTTAAGATATTACATTATGACAAAAAATGGTTATTTGAGTATGTCTAGTCAAGAGTGATTAAAAGATAACTTATATTGCTTGTGAAAGTAGTATGAGTTTTTAAATAAGGCTATATAGCAATACTATAGTATAAAGCATGTCCAGATGCTTAATCGCTGGAATAGACTGTCTGAGGCTATCCGTTATGGCAGTATGTGGTGGCACATAATCAACTAACTAGAATTAGCTATTGTGTATACTAGAATAGCATCTACGTGAGATTCGGAGTGGAAATGTGTAGCTCAACTGGATAGAGCACCGGATGATAATCCGGAGGTTGGCAGTTCGAATCTGCCCGCATTTACTTGTTCTATTATAATTTTTAATTTTTAAGTTATTAAAAATAGAAGAGTTTTGCTTGTGAAAGTAGAATTCTTATCAAAATTGTGCGAAAACTTTAATAAGTTAAGGCTCCTTAAAAAGCCTAAAGTACTTAGTGTCTTAGTGGTAAGTGCACGCTCTGCTAGCAAGTAGAGAGGAGAGGAAGTAGCGACCCTCAGACACTTTTATAAATTGCTCGAGTATCCGCTCTGTCTTATACACAGTAGAAACGGTAATGGTCACATGTGGGTTCAAGCCCCACCTTGAGCACTATGCAAACACCTAAAGAGAAACAAGAATTAGTAATTAAATTAAGATTAGAAGGTGCTACATATAAATAGATTCAAGATGAAGTCGGAGTTTGCAAAAACACCATAATTAAAATCTTGAAAGAACAGAATATGTTAAAAGAACCTCCTAAAGAACTTACAGATGATTTACTGTAGTAGATATAGAATAGATATGATGAATGTCATAATATTAAGATTGTTGCAAAAGAATTTAAAGTATCCTATAGTAGATTAAAAGGAAAAATCAAAATGAAGGAAGCTAAAAATACTCCTAAAAAAGAGCTTGAAAAGTCTTATTATAAAAGAACTAAGGAAAAACTCATTGAGTATAAAGGGGGTAAGTGCTAGATATGTGGATATAACAAATGTGCCTCAGCACTAGAGTTTCATCATCTAGATCCTTCATAGAAAGATTTTACTATCTCTGGCGGTACTAAATCTTTTGAAAATTTAAAACCAGAAGTTGATAAATGTATCTTAGTTTGTGCAAATTGTCACAGAGAAATTCATGCTGGTTTGGTAGATTTAGAATTATTAAATTTAGTTTTATAATATTATTCTATTCTGAAGAGTCTAATTAGTTAATCTAATTAGGCTCTTTTTTTGTTTAATTAAATACACATTAACATATGGAAAAAATAAACAAAATTATTGATTCATTAAGTTTCGAAGAACAAAATGTAATGTATAATGCACTACAAAAGAGACTTAATAGAGGTCCTGAGTATACTATTAAAAAGAATGGAACTGGATATTCCATTAAACCTAATGATAAATATGAGAATACTCAGCAAGCAACTATATGTAATCTTGCTTTTGAAACTCCTGAAATGGCTCATTTAGCTTATGCTATTTATTTAAATACTCAGGATAGTTTTGCAGACATAATAGATAATATTAAATATGTATTTAGACTTCTTAATATTAATTCAGAATGGGCAAAGTAAAACTAAAAGTTGGTGACTATAAATTAGTTAAATAATTATGTGTTGGATAGGTAAAATGCTTGTAAAATAGCAAGAAAAGACATTACTGTCTATAAAATGGGGAGTATTTCTAATAATATATTTATTAGCTTATATCAAAATTATATTTATAAAAGAGGAAAAATAAATAAAGATATTATACTAGTTCCTGACATTCGTTATGAGGTAAATGGCGTATTTAGGATAGAAGACCCTATTTATGCAATTTATAGAGGATATCATTCTTATACAAGTATAAGTATGTCTTACTCTGATTTAGGTTTATATAGTAGAACAATTTATTTAGGTAAACTACCATATACTCTGTGGTTAAAAAATTATTGTTATATAGCAACTTTTATTATACCTGAAGGTTCTAACTATTTTGAAAATGATAGAGGAGAAATAGTTTCTTCTAATATTATTTATACAGGTAAGTATATAAAATTATAATTATTATGTGTTGGATAGGCGATAATATAATTCTTAAAAAGATAGCTGAAAGAGATTTTTATGTTTATAAAATAGGAGACTTTGCTGATAAGGACACTTTTATACCTTATTTTATGAATAGTTTTACCTATAAAACTGGTAAGAAATGTCTAATATGTCCAGATTTTAAGAGAAATAGTATAACAGTAGGATTCCATAGTTATATAAATATAATAGTAACTAATATTAAGACTCACCAACTTCATGCAGTTATACAAAAGAATACTAAACAGAAACCAGTAATTTCCATATATTCAACATTTCAAGATACACTCTATTTAGGTAAATTTATAATACCTAAAGATGCAATTTACTGTGTTAATGATTTAAATAAGATTGTGTCTAATAAGATTATTTATACAGGACAATATGCTAGTGTAAGAGAAGTTTTAGATGTTAATTTAAAAGAATTTTTTAATTCAATTTAATATTAAGCTTATGTGTTTTTATAAGACTAAAGAAAGTAAGGTACTAGTAGCTAAGAGAGATATTAAAGTATATAAGCTAGGTACTTATGCTAGTAATGATTCTTTTAATCCATTCTTTTATAAAGATTTTACATATTCTGTAAATCAGACAGTTTTTGAAAATGTTGAATTTACAAATAGAATAATAGAACAAGGTTTACATAGTTATATTATGTGTAAATTAGCGCCTTTCGCTACTGCTATGGATTTATTTTCTTGTGGAAATTTTCTATATCCTCTATCTACACCAGCATGTGCAATATACTTAGGAGAATTTATTATTCCTAAAGGAACAACTTATTGTCTAAACCGTAATGGAGAAGTAGTATCAGATGTACTTGTATATACTGGTAAATATGTGGAATTAAAACCATATAAACAATATAATACTAAAGAACTATGGAAAGAAAAGTAGGTGAAATATTTATCTATAAAGATAAGACTTACCAAGTAGTAGAAGTTGAGACAGATGAAGAATGCAAAGGATGTGCTTTTGAGTTTAGTAGTTGTTGTACGTCTCTTTTAGGGGATTGTAGTCCTACACATAGAACTGATAGTGCAAGTGTAATATTTAAAGAGATAAATAATATGGAGAATAATCAATTAACTATTGATATTCCTGAAGGAATGGAGATAGATTTAGAGAAGAGTAATTTAGCTAAAGGTATTATTAAGTTTAGAAGTAAATGGTTAACAATAGCAGAAATTATTTCGTGTGAATGGTCTTACTCATCTATTACTGTAAGTGCGTTAACTCGTAAGAAAATAATTGCAATAAGTAATCTTATGGATATTGCTAAATATTTTAATGGAGATTGGAAATATAAAGTTAATGGCAGTGAACGTGATTATATGATAGCTTATGATAAAACTAGAACAATAGATGATGGTTATCAAGTTGTTCATATTAATTCTGATACAGATATGTATTTTGGTAATATTATGTTTAAAAATGAAGCTGATGCACAGTATGTTATAAATAATCCTAATTTTAGAGATATTCTTAATGTCATTTATAAAAATTGATTATGGAAACATTAGAGAAATTAAGAAAAAAATACGATGATCTCAATAAAAAGCGAAATGCTATTTATAGAAAAATTGTAGAATTAGAACAACAAAAAGTAACTAATGCATTTACTGTTGGTGAATGTTATATAGATACTTATTGTGAAAGTTTTAAAAAGATTCTGGCATTAGATGGAAATGTACTTTATTGTATAGTAGTAAATAATGGGAATATTCTAAGAGATTTTTATTATTTACATGACACTAGGTGCTGGAAAAAAAATTACATCGGAACAATTTAAAGATATTTATCTTGCTGTTCTAAAAGATATTCAAGACCCAGATTTAGATGATAATAAAAAATCTAATTGGGATGTAGTTTCAAAATCTATTATGGAGTCTTAAATAAAGAAAAATAATATGGAAGCAAAGATTAATATAGCAGAAATCCTTAGAATAAATATCAAAAAGCTACTCAATGGCTCTATATTGACGATTTATTTCAAAAGGAAGGAGGCGAATAATGACTAAATGGTACTCTGCAAAAGAAGTTCCAAACTACGAAGAATGGATTCTTACAGAATGGTATGATGGAGACGATGGAGGTATTAAGTACGAAACTGATTATCTTTACTCTTTTATTTATTGGAAAGATTATGTAAAGAGAAACAATATCACAAAGTGGTGCTATATTAAAGATATAAAAGACTAGGCATATGAAAGAGCTTAAAGTTGGAGAAAGAGTAACCATTACTCTTGAAGTTGTTGAAGAATTAACTTGTTATGGTTGTTTCTTTAGAACATCTTTCGGTGAGTGTAGCGGAAATGGAAAGATAAAATGTTCTATACGAGATCGTTCAGATGGTAAAAATGTAATCTTTAAAGAAGTTAAGGAGTAAAAATATGAATGGATTATTATCAATGATTGGTATAAAAACAGAAATTGATTATCTGATAGGCGATTTCCCTGCATGCTTTGGAGATACACCATTAGCTATTCCAAAAGGTAACATTCCATCCGATAAGCAGAAGGGTCAGCCAAAGGAGCAGTACACCATCAAGGGTATCAAGATTATGGCATCCTCTAAGAAGGATGCTATCAAAAAGTACAATCATCGTAAAAAGTAAAGCGTATGGTGTTTAGAAAGTTTAGGTTCGGTAAGTACAAAGGAAAAGAAATCTGTGGTATCGCTATGACCAATACAGGTTATATCCTTTGGCTACTAGAAAATACCCAGTTTAAGTTGAATGAGCTAGAGCAAGAATGCTTTGATGCCGTAGCAAAGGCAAAAGCCGAAGGCTCTACTAATTTCGTGTACAATAAGGAAGACTTAAAGAAGCATATCAAAGATAAAGGTATAAAGACACCTTTTGTTTCTCGTGAAGGCTTCTTTGGCATACTAAAAGGGTGTAGCGACCATAAGCTTGTAAAAATCTTCCGAGAAAGGTATGATAACAAAGAGTACAACCAAATACCTGTTAGTGCCCATAGAAAAGGTTCTTATGACTCTTTGGCTAGTCTTCAAAGAGTTATGTCGGAAAGTGATTATGATGACCCTATGAATGGCTTGTATGGAGTGAATGAAGTAGAGGAATGCTTTAATGATGCATCATCTATGAGTTCATTCATGTATTAAAGTTTAAATGTAAAGTGTATGGAGCAGAAATATATTAAAGGTGATATTGTTATGTATGAAAACAAAATACATACAATTATAGATAAACTTGAGTTAAATAATTATGAACTATCTTATATAGAACATCCGGTACATCAATTAGAATTATCAGGTGTTCTTCTTACTCCAGAGATTCTAGAGAAGAATGGATGGGATTTTATAGGATACCGAATGGATTTTAGTGGATCTATGTTCAATATTTATAGTAAACATGACATCTTGCCAGATTTATACTATTATTATGCAACTAAAGATTTCTTAGTCTCCATTTGTGGAAAAATAGTGTTGCCTAATATAAAGTATATCCACGAACTCCAGCACCTTCTCTTTGGTCTAGGACTTAACTCAGAAATGGAGGTGTAGTTTTAGTAACTAACCACCCTCTCCTTGGCAACATGGAGAGAAATAAAAAGAAGAAAATATGATGATTTGGTTAATATTAGGAATTCTTTTTGTGATTCTTTCTATCTGTTTAGGAATGGCAATCATGCATGCATCCGATGAAAAAATAGGCGTTATAATATCTTATACCGGATTTATATTTGGTCTATTCCTTATTATCGGGTATATAAACAGCAAACCAAAAGCAATCGATGTGTATAAAGGTAAAACCGAACTACGTATTACATATGAAGGGAATACGTCAGTAGATTCTGTAGTAGTTTTTAAAAAATAAAAAGAATATGGCACAAGAAGGATGGATATGTCCTAGGTGTGGAAAGGTAAACGCACCTTGGGTAATGCAATGTTCTTGCAATAGGAACACTCAGATATTACCTAAAGTTGGTGCTCCTTACTATGAAGGAGACCAAGCAACGTGTAATACAAAGGAGGATAAGCAATGAGTAAGGAAAAAGCTATCGAGAAAATACAATATGCTACAATGCAAGTTGCTTCTGTATATGCTTGCTCTGTTATCTTTGATGAAAAGACAGAGGTAATAGAAGGCAGACAAAAAGAACTTGAAAAAGCGATTGTTAATTTGCATGATGCACTTAAAGAGTTGGAGGATAAATAATGTATAAAATAAATATTAAAGAGTCAATTCTAGAGATTGTCGAAAAGAATAATCTAGAAATACTCAAAATAGACTTAATGAATGATGAAGAATCTTTTGTTAGGTCTTATAGTAAAGAAAGAAACGAGTTTTGTAAAGCTTATACTACCCTAGAGGACTTAGATTTTGAAGTAGAATCTATCTTTATGCATGATGAGATTCGTGGTGCAGTATATTGTAGAGATAAAAATACTAAAGAGCCAGTATGGATAGTGTCTCGTGGGGATGAAGGAGGTTCTTGGTGGGAAGTTAATAGAGTCCCAGACTTTTATAAAGATAGGAAGAATAAATAATGAGTAAGGTAACTGCTATTAATGAAATCATTGAAAAGAAGAATCTTTTAAGAAAGTGTCAAGAAAAGCATGCTAATTATGTTAGTATTGATGCTATTCTTGTGTGGTTAGACAATATTAAAAAAGAGTTGGAGAATTGATTATGAACAGAAATCAAGCTAAAGAATTTTATCCTATTATGCAAGCTTTTGCAGAAGGAAAAGCGATAGAGTGTAGAACTAGAGTTTGGGAGTTAAATAAAGGCTGGAAATATTCGACAACCTGGAAAGAAACAGAAGAGTTAAAGTTTCAAGACACTTATGAATATCGCATCAAGCAAGAGCCTATCTACAGACCTTTCAAGGATGCAGAAGAGTGCTGGCAAGAAATGAAAAAGCACCAACCGTTTGGGTGGGTAATTAAACAAGGTGAAAAGAAAATTCTTATTACCGAGGTTCTTACCTTTGGTATTAATCTTCATAGACAAGAAAGTTCCTATGGATTTGACGAAGCAAACAGAATTTTAACTTTTGCCGATGGAACTCCATTCGGCGTAAAAGTTAAATAGTATGATATATTGTTTTCGTGATATTTGTGATTACAAGGATAAGTGTAATAACTATCGAAAGGTAGTTGTTTGTCCTTATATGAAAATGGAGGAATAGTTATGAAAAAAAGTATGCACGAAAAAATTATAGGAGTAGCTAACTTATTTATTGAGCGAATGAAGTTAGAAGGATGGTTACCCATTAAAGAGTATTTTAAGATGGAAAAACTTGGAATTGAGCTTGATTGGGTATTGGTTCTTACTATTGAGAATAATGGATTTATTGGAATACCAATGGTAGCAGAATATTGTGTTCCACATAAAGATAGTGGGCTAAAACCTGGTTGGTATAAAGATGATATTGATAATCCAAATAGAAGAATTGATGATTGGACTAATGTCATCATGTTCAAACTTTTAGATAAGTCTTATATTGATGAAATAAGGGACTCTATTCTTAACAAATATAAAGAGTCTGAAGGTATTACAGATACTTATAATTTGTCTTTTAATGAGATGGTTATTAAACAATGTAAGGGAATTAAATAATAAAGATAACTATTATAGTTGGAAAGATACATTTACTGAGATTTCTCTTTGTAGTAGCATCAAGAAACCTATTGGAAGAGAATTATCTTGGGAAGATGAACCAGTAGAACTTAGATAAAAAAATGAGAAAGGTTACTTGTATTTGTGATACATTTATAAAAGGTATTAAGTTTGTAAAGGGCTGTGATTACACAGTTGACTATAATCCATTTATAGGAATAATGATATATGCCCCATTCGGCTACACAAATATCAGTAAATGGCAACTCGATAACTATTTTATTTAAAATTATAGTGTATGAATATAAAAGATATTAAATTCAAGGCTAAACGTCTCAATGATGGAGAATGGGTAAAAGGAGACTTAGTACATAGTACAAGTTATATTGGCATATGTATATATCATCCAAAGAACACATTTCCTGATGTTCCAGTAGTGTATAGAGTTGATCCAAATACCGTCTGTATGTTTACAGGATTGAAAGACAAGAATGGAACTCCTATCTATGAAGGTGATATAGTTATATATAAAGATAACAATGCTGAGAGAAGAGGTACTATTACTTGGGATAGTGAAGCTGCTTCTTTCTGTTTTGGACAGGATTTCTTAATTCATTATCCCTCTAAAAATATGATTGTCGTTGGTAACAAATTTGATAAGTAAAGTATGGAGACAAAAAATACAAGTGATTATTCAGAAATGTCTATAGAAGACTTAGATAAACTCAGAGAAAGTCTTCTTGGTCAAAGGGATGTTCTAGACGATACTATAGAAGAAGTAATAAAGGAAATAAAAGCTAAGAGATTACAAACTGACGAAATGTCTCTTAAATTAAACCCCTATTATAAAGATAAGGTATCTTATCTAAAAATAACTATTAATGATAATTCTCACTTTAAATATACAGTAACTAAAATTACTCCAAGTGGTAAATCTGTTGGTATATATCAGTTTAGTTCCGATAATATTGACTTCTTAAGATATTATAAGATATGTTCTCAATCTGAATGGAATAGTGCCATAGATAGACTTAATGTATGGTTTAAAGATGCTAGTTTAAAAATTAAAAAGTTATGATTAAAGCAAAAGATGCAAAAGCTATATCTCAGTCTGTAGAATTAGACCAGCAGATATTAGATGAAATAAGTTTTACTATAATTAAGGAAGCAAGTCAAGGTAATTATGCTGCTCGGATTGGTTCTATACTTCCGACAACTAATGTTGACAAATATTATGATTACCTTAGAGAATTAGGATTTGAAATTAGTACTCTTTATAAAGGTGAACATGGAGTTTATGTAATTTGGTGTTAAAAAATAAAAGATATGGATAATACAATTTGGAAAATAGCAATGTTTGGTCTAGTAATATCTGTACTAGGCTTAACTATTAGTAATACATCTCAAAAGAGAGAAATTAAAGAGTTACAAACAACTGTTACCAGACAAGCAAATGCTATTCAGCAGCTTGAAAGTGAAAAGAATAATACAGAAGTAACTATTCCTCAATATTTGGATAGTTTGCCGGGCGGTGATTAAGTATCTATAATATGGATGCAGATATTCAATTTGTAATTCTATTCTTTATTATAATAGGAATATTAATTGTTTCTATGACTTTTTTATTGTATTATATAAGTTAATTGATATGTATTTAGAAGATAATAGATGGAAAAATTGGCACACCAGATGTTCTGATACAGCCATTAAAGAGAACAAAAAAGAAGATACTAAAATAAATACAATATCAGTATCTAAGTTACTTGATTATGCTCATACTGCATTACGTAATTGTGAGAATAATAATCTAGACCCTGATAAAGTTCCAGTATTTCTTTCTTTAGGTCGTGATGAAAACTTATATTCTAATGTAAGTTTAGCTATATGTTGTAGTAGTAGATTAGGTACTTATGTAACTTTAGGTTCTTCAGACTATTATAAAATGTTCTATGTTGCTCCAGATTCTAAACCTGAAGTAGGTGAATATTGGAATAGTAGAGGTGTAGGTTATGACTTATCTGGTTTTGTAGTATCTAAACTAGCAGGTGAACGATTAACTAGATTAGTTAAATATGTACTTAACACGGATGAGCCTCTATCTCATCTAGATTACAGAGAATATGAACCTAATTGGATTCAATTCAAGTTCCAAAAAGAAGAATTTAATTTGGAATTGTTAGATAAACTTGTAAGAGAAAATGATAATGTAGTTAATGAAGCTATATTAAGACAGTGTATGATTAATGATTCCGAAAAAGAGACAGATTTATAATTTCTTTGACGATGGTAAATGTTCATCAAGTAGATTGTATAAAGCTTATGTAAAGAAAGTAATTCCTTTTAATAAAGCTGACATACATCTAAAGATACATTTAGTAAATAGTGCTTTTGATTGTAGTTGGATATGGAATGGAGATACTGACTATTTTATAGGTTGTTATATTCCTAGGTATGACAATCATCTTATTTGGTTTGCAAGAACTAAATATGGTACATGGTTTAGTATGGATATTCAATCTAATTGGCAAGGAGGATTATTAGATGTTAAAAGAGATGTTCAATTTAGTTTTTAATATTGATTTATAAAAGAGTTTAATTTAAACTCTTAGGAGTATTTGCATAAGGGCAACAAACAGTGGAGTTCGACTCTCCAATACTCCACTAATAGAATTTTTGAATATTTAAATATTTTAATTTTTAGCTGTTAATATGGGATTTTTTAGTAATTTTTTAAAAAGAAATAGAGAGGAGCAAAACTCTTTATTAAAAAGTTCTTTAACTATAGATAAAGAACTATCTAAGTTAGCTATAGACTTAATAGGAGCTTCAGAAGATACAGCATTAATTCCTTTAAAGTCTAATGATATGTCTGGAGAATATGCTAGATTATGTGGATTAGGATTAGGAAATAGTGTAAATGCTAAATTCTTAAAAGATAGAATACGTGATATTGATGCATATAATAAAAATATCCTAAAAGCTCGTGAGTTATTAGATTACATAAAAACTATGAATAAGTTTTTAGGAGATTCTGTTATATTAGTTAACAAAGATTCTTTTTATAAACTATGCCATAAATATAAATTATCTATCGGATTTCTTGAACAATTTACTGGTGTTATACCTGATGCTAATTTAAAGGAATTCTCGGATATAAAATATAAGATGGATCATTACTCTGGATATGTAGAATTAAATACGAATTATCATACAGTAGAAATCAAACGTATACGTAATTTCAGCGATAAGAATAATTCTAGTATTTATAAATACTTTGATTATAGTTTTAATATTATCTCTTATCCTACTAGTTTATATCGCATGAGTGATATTGATGAATTTAAAGATAAGGAGTGGGCTAATAGCGTTCATTTGGATGTGCATTATGTACGTAGAGACGAAATGTTTATAGCTTGTCCAAAATCAAATCTACAAGAGAAAGTAGTTATAGTTTCTTACCCTATAGATCCAATAATATTTCAATATTGCCCTTTTGGAGTATTGATATATACTATGTGGGGAAAAGAAGCTGAAGATAAAGTATTCGAAGAATATAAAAAATTAAGAGCTATAAAATAAATATGGAAGAACATATTGATAACTCTATTAAAATAATTGATGATATGTTACACAACATAGACATTCTTATAAATTTATTAAAGTAATTATTAAAACATTTATTAAAATGGGTAAACAAATTTGGGGAGTAAAGACTCAAAACTTTGTTGAAGTATCTGCTATATGTTTATCTCCAAATTACTGGGGAAATAATAAAGTAGGTGCTAAGCACTATTTCTTTATGCTGAAGGATTGTAAGAATCCAGATGCTGTTCGTGGGTATTTTAATGAATATCTTAAAGACGAACTCACTAAGAATCATAAGAGAGTGTTTGAAGTATTAGCATCTAAAGCTTTGACTCCTTATAATGATAATCAGATGAGCGGTCTAGGATTTATAGCTACATCTCGTAACCAAATTATGGTTAGAGTAGATTCAGGTAAAATTTATAAAGTAAACATTTAATAATTAACAACAATGTACAAAGAAGCATTACAAAAGAAATTACGTTTTAAGACAAACAAGGGTATGATTTCTACAGAAGATTTGTTCGACTTATCTCTGCAGAATCTTAACACTTTAGCTATTATGCTGGATAAGAAGATTAGTGAGGCTCCTAAGAAGTCTTTCATTGAAGAGCTTCCAGCTGAAGAAAATGATGATGAACTTCGTTTCAGTATTGTAAAAGATGTAATTAATATTAAATTAAAGGCTCGTAAGGATAACATTGACAAAGCACAGATTAATGCCCGTAACAAGCGTATTGCTGAGCTTATTGCGAAGAAAGAGGATGAAGCTCTTGAGAATAAATCTATTGAAGAACTTCGTGCTATGATTCAGAATTAAAATTTTTAAGATTTTATTTTTAGAAAAAAAATTCACAACTATAATAACCTCAGTAATAAGGAATACTTATTGAACGTTGTGAAACGTGAATTATAGTCGTGATAATTAAAAGGAAACTCAATCTTTGAGGGGACTCTACTGGGGAGTCCCCTCTTTTGTTTTATTATGACTAGCAAATTTAAATTGTATGAAAGAATTGTTTTAGACAATATCGAATTTACAGTTACTAATATTAGTGTAATTCCACAATGTGCTCAATATATAGCTAAAAAATTTGTCTATTTATTTGATTTTAATTATTCTTTAAGTTATGGGGATTACAAGATAGAACTTACAGAGACAGAAATAAATAATTTAATTAAAAACAATAAAGTAAACAAAAATTAACTTTTATA
>OGQZ01000814.1_pt1 | contig 25773 bp, 29 predicted proteins | sample 1553321 | NCBI WGS metagenome assembly OGQZ01 (sample SAMEA2579958, study PRJEB22360) | human gut metagenome | reverse complement strand
TTTAGTTGTTTTGATATTTCTAAAACAGATTTTCCCTGTTTGTGTAATTCCTTAATCTTTTCATTTACATTTCCCTGCCCTGCCACTGACATTTCAGGTTTGGATGTTTCATTTTTTACTGCCTTTTTTGGCTCTGCTTTTTTTACCGTTTTTTTCTTTTCTGCTTCTTGTGCATTTGCAGTCAGACGTGAAATCGCTGTCTGGGAAGCCGTGACCGGATTTAAATCCATCCGATTTGAAACCGCCGATTCCGATGCCATACGTGTTTCAGCCATGGATTCTTTCTTCACCGGTTTCGACATAAATTCTTTCAATTCTTTTTCTTTTTCACTCAGCATGTTGTACATAAAGACAACTTCCTGATGGTTGGCATCAATTTTTTCCAAAATCTGCTGTGAAAACTCATCCACCGCCATGATTTTATCATTGCACAAACGATTCATCCGTTCCTCAGTCGTATCCACTAATTCATCCTGTCTCTCGGATAAAATTTCTCCGACACGTTCTTTGATTTTTTCTTCTTCTCTCTCTGTCCAAAGTTCGGAACTTAAGCTTTCCTTTTCCCCCTCTGCATAACTGCTATTCTTTTTTGCCACAAAGCAGCTTACACACAGGCAGATAAAGCCAATAATAATCAATATGATTTCTATCGCTGTCATAATCCATCCTTCTTCTTAAATCGTAATATCAAAACTTCCGGTTGAACGAGGTGCTAATCGTTCCTTTTTTTCCTGTTTTTGTTTCTTTTTTGAGGAATTTTTCGCACCTGTCCCTTTTCCGTTTCCTTTCTTATCGTAATCCTTTGTTTCGCTTTCCTGCGTTTCTACTGTTTGTCTTCTTTCACGCCTTACTTCCTGCTGAAACTGAATACCATTCTGGTCATAAATATGCTGATTCTGATTCAGTTCACGGCCCTGTGCATCTGCCGCATTCAGCGTTCTTGGCGCCATAGTAACTGCATCAATTGAACCCATCGACATAGAAAACGCCTCCTTTTTTCTTACAATCCAACAATCCGTACATCTGCACCGTCTCTTACAAAGCGGCAGTGGGAAACCTGCTCGTGCTGAATTTTACTGACATCCTTTACGGTAATATCAATCCCTGAATACACGGCTCCTTCCACCCGGATACAGGAATGTTTATTTTTTTCAATCCTTACTAAAAGTTTTTCTCTTTCTTCGCGCAGTTCTCGAATCTGTTTCACAAGAAGCGGCTTATTTACCGTTGCCTGTTTCAAATAATTCATCTGTTCCGGCAGCACTTCCTGATTAGACGCTAACTGCCCCTTGACCCGATTTACAACTTCATCAATTTTCCGAAGCGTCTCTTCCTTATTTTCCACTTCTTCCTTGATTTCATTCGCACGAATAATCAATTCTTTATCTGAAATAATCTTGATTTTCGTTGAAGCACCCATTGTCGAGCCAAGTGTTGTCGCATGAACATCAGCATAAGTTGATAAACTTCCGCCGTTAATCAAGCCTTTTTTTCCTAATATATCAACATTTTCCTGACATTCCACATCACTGTGCAAAATGGCATCGGCTTTGAGCATGCCTTTACATCGAACCTTACAGTTTTCCAAAAATTTTGCAGTAATATTACCTTCTGCCTGAAGCATACCACGGTCCATCCCCTGCATGCCTCGTTTGAGAACAATATTACCACCGGAAACAAGCGTTGCGCCTTCCACAACACCATTCACAATAATATCGCCCTCGGCTTTAACAGCAAATCCGGTTGTGACATTTCCTGTCACTTCTACCGTTCCCTTATAATCAATATCTCCGGTTGATGAATCAACATTTGCGGGAACCCGGTAAACATCAGAAACCATAACCATATCATCAACTAAGGTTACATGCCCGGAAACCTTCGAATATATTGTACACTTATCCTCTGAAATCCGTATATTCCGTCCAAAACGAAGCGCACGGTTTCGCACTTTTTTCGGCATCATTGGTTTACCTAACACGGATACACCCGCTTTTCCACGATACGCCGGCGTAAGTGTCGCAAGTTTATCTCCTTCTTTGACCGACTTAATATTTCCCAATTGATGAAAATCAACGCTGCCATCTTCATTTAATTTCGGACGGGCAGTCGTATTTATATCAAAATAATACTTGATTTTTGCACTGTATCCCTGAACCGGCATCGTTGCCTCAGCAATCAGATAGTCCTTTTCATAGGCATGATTCTGTAAAAAATGTTCAATCGCTTTTTTGCGGATTCCATGACGGACACCTGCCATCTGCAAATCCGAGACAATATCATCTTCTGTCAGGCTTGCGCCCCCTGTAGTCGGCGGATAAAATCGCGCAAATGCACGCTCTCCATTTGGCGTGATGGTAACAATACATTTTTCGCTTTCCGGTATAATTTCTCCTTCATACAGCATAAACATCGAATCGAATTCTTTACGCTTTAAATACTGGTCAAGTGCCACCTGGTCATAATCCGGAAACGAAATGGCATCTAAATATTTCATTACCATCTCCGGCGAAATATCCACTTCACCTTCTTCCGGTGCAAAAATTTTCAGCCACATTCTTCCATCTTCTGCTACTACCTGAAAATAACCATTTGCCGCCATAAGTATCCTCCTATTTCTAATTAGAACAAACTAAGTAAATCAACGGAGTCCCCTAACTGCTCCTTAATTTTTTTCAATGCTTTTGTATGAAGCTGGGAAACTCTCGACTCCGAAACACTCAATATCTGACTAATCTCTTTTAATGTCAATTCTTCGTAGTAATATAATGTGATGACATTCTGCTCTTTTTCTGTCAGTTTTTTGAGGGCTTCCACTAGCATTTCCTTCAATTCCTGCTTTTGGATCGCATGATCGGGCTGCTGAAATTTTGCTCCCATCGTCTCCAGACGCCCTTCGTTTCCCTGTTCCAGATAATCATCTAAGGAAATCAAATTGGTAAATTCCGCCTCTGCCTTCCAGTTCTCATATTCTTCCACGGAGATTCCCAATTCATTTGCAATCTCATCGCCTTTCGCCGTTCTTCCACGTTCTGCTTCAATTTTCGCCGCAGCCGCATCCATTTTTTTCTGCTTCTGTCTAAGTGTCCTTGGAATCCAGTCCATCTTTCGGATTTCATCCAAAATTGCACCTCGAATTCTCAAACTGGCATATGTTTCAAATTTTACATTTTTTGCCATGTCATACTTATCAATGGCATCAATTAAACCAAAAATTCCATATCCTACCAAGTCATCATACTCTACCGTATACCCCAAGTACATACTCAGCCTGCCTGCCACTAAATTTACAACACCGGCATATTCAAGAATAAGCTGCTCGCGTAATTGTGGGGTCTTTTTCTTATGATACTGTTCCCACAAGCGGTTTCGTTCTGTTTCCCTCATCCACTATGTCCTTTCCTAGGTCATGCCTGCTCCGTTTGTTCTGTCTGATCCACCTGTTTTTCTGCTTCTTCCTTTTCTCTTTCTTCCGCCTCCTGCTGCTCCTTCAAAAGACGAGCCTGCTCTTCAGCTTCCTGACGTTTTTTTTCTGCCTCAATCATAGCCAGATGCTCTGCCTGCACTTTTCCAACAATCTGCGCCGCAATCTGCCCAATGATATAAAAAAGAAGTAAAACAATAACTAACGTAATTAAACTATTTAAAACAGGCCACCTTTGTACCACACATAAAACACAACACACAAGGCCGGCAGCCAACATAATAAAAGCAGGTATATAACGATTTTTCATATCCTACACCTCGTCAAATCACATATTCATTTACACCAGCCACCGAAATATGCAGCAACTCACATTCCGGGTCAAATACAATCGTGCGGCTGAAATCTTTTCCATCCGCCACAATTGGAATATTCTTTTCCTGTAAAAATTTCCTGACTGCCTGATTGTTGTGATGTCCAACATTCAGCAGTTCATTATCCGAATGATGCGCAAACATTTTAGCACCGCCTGCAATTTTAGCACGCAGATTTTCTTTCAATCCTCCGCGTGCTAAAAGTTCATGATACATATCTAAAAGACATGTGTCTGCAAACTTCATTCGGTTTTGATTATGAGTAATCTTTGTGCTGTCCGGAAGCATAATATGTGCCATTCCACACAACTTTGTTTTCGTGTCATAGATTACGACCCCCATACACGAACCAAGTCCTAACGTCGAAATTTTATCCGGCGGTGCACATAACTTATAGTCAGCCATTCCAACACGAATCATCTCACTCATACTTCTTTCTTTTCCTCAATTACCGCATTCATATCCAATAAAGAAATGAGTTCCTCTCCTTTTTTGCCAATCCCGGCAAGGAAAGATGCTTTTTCCTCTTCCAGCTTAAATGCTGGTTTCTCGATAGAAGCCGGATTGATATTTACCACTTCCTGCACTTCATCGACAATTACACCAATCAATGACTGATCCTGCATACGGATAATAATGATTCTCGTTGCGGACTGACAGACATCATCCTCTAATCCGAAACGTCTGCGCAGACTCATAATCGGAACCACTTCACCACGCAGATTAATCACACCAATATAATATGACTGTGACTTTGGAACTCTTGTCATATGCTGCATTCTTACGATATTATCCACACAGGAAATATCAATTCCATATTTTTCATTTCCTAATTTGACAACAATATACTGAATTTCATCCATTGTTGTTTCCATTCCATTCATCAAATCTTCCATGTCGACACCCCCTACATTAATGTGTTTGTATCTAAGATTAACGCTACTTCACCATCACCAAGAATCGTTGCTCCACTAAAGAGTTTATCACAGGTGATGTGATGTCCAAGCGACTTAATAACGGTTTCCTGTTGTCCAATCAATTCGTCAATCACAAGACCAACCTGCTGTTCTGCCTTCTGCATAATGACAACAATCAGAGATTCCGGATCATTTTCAACCGGCTCCATATCCAAAATATCATGCAGACGAAGAATCGGAATGACACGTCCACGAAGATTAATAACTTCTTTGGATTGTACTAAACTGATATCTTCTTTTGCAATATCCTCAATTCCATTGATGCTGCCAAGCGGAATCGCATATTTTTCTTCTCCGACTTTCACCATCAAAGCCTGAATAATTGCCAATGTCAAAGGAAGAGAAATCGTAAAGGTACTTCCCTCACCGGCAACGGTCTTTGCTGTAATATTACCACCAAGTGCCTCAATTTTAGTTTTTACAACGTCAAGACCAACGCCTCGTCCGGAAACATCAGTAATCTTTTCTGCTGTTGAAAAACTTGGCTGGAACAACAAATCAATAAAGTCTTTGTCTGTCATCGTCTCTGCCTGTTTTTCTGTAATAGAGCCTTTTTCAATTGCTTTCTGACGTACACGGTCAATGTCAATTCCGGCACCATCATCGCGTACTTCAATAACAACATTGTTACCATCCTGGTAAGCATCCAAAAAGATGGAACCAACCTCCGGTTTACCAAGACGTACACGCTCTTCATTGCTCTCCAAACCATGGTCAGCCGAGTTACGAAGCAAATGCATAAGCGGATCACCGATTTCATCAATTACGGTACGGTCAAGTTCAGTCTCTTCACCAGTCATGTACAATTCCATTTTCTTATTTAATTTACGATTCAAATCACGAATCATACGTGGGAATCGATTAACAACACTCTCAATTGGCACCATGCGGACCTTCATAACGGATTCATGCAGGTTTGTTGTCACTCGCTCTAAGTACTCAATCTGTTCATGGAATGCCTGTGCATTTGCCATCTGTCCTGACGGAGAGGCAGCACCTGCCGACACAAGTCCATTCTTTGCAATAATCAGCTCGCTGACAAGATTCATCAGAACATCCAGTTTATCAATATCGACACGAACGGAACGACTGCCCACTTTCCCTTTGGAAGCCGATGCTTTCTTTGGCTTTTCTTTGGCATCCGGTTTTGCTGTTTCTTTCTTTTCCTGTGCCGGTTTTACATCATTTGATGGACCTGCCACAGGTGCATCCGGAATCTCAATATCATCGATGTAAACCTCTGCGATTTCCGATACATTCATAACAAGTTTTTTGATATTTTCTTTCGTATCACTTGATGCAAAAATCCAGCTGAAATCAAAATCAAATTCTTCATCCTCAATCTGCTCTGTCGAAGGTACGGATTTAATCAACTCACCTTTATTTTCAACAGATTTGAATACAAGGAAAGCTCTGGCAGATTTCAAAATACAAGTTTTTTGCAGATATACGGTAATTCCATACACGTTCTTTCCTTCTGCTCTTGCTGAATTGATTGCTGTCGCTTCATATTCGGAAATCGGAATCTGCTTAAATTTGCATTTTTCATCCGATGCACTTTCCTGTTTATTTTCTGCTTTCTCTTCCTTTGCGGGAGTTTCTTCTTTTTTTACCTCTTTTTGCGCCGGAGCAGCTGCACCGTCGCCACTCTGTTCCTCTAACAGAGCATTCAAATCATTAATAATATCTTCGTTGTCTTCAGTTCCTTCATTTCCCTCAGAGGAAATAACAGCCAGATAAGACTCCAAAGCATCCAGTCCTCGGAATAATACATCAATCAGCTTTTCATTCACTTTCATGTTTCCATTGCGGATTTCAGAAAATACATTTTCCAAATCATGGGTCAGACGCTGCATACGAACAAAGCCCATTGTGCCGGACATTCCTTTCAGCGTATGTGCCGCACGGAAAATCTCATTGATTGTATCTTCATTCTCCGGCTCCTTCTCCAAGACCAGAACATGCTCATTCAAACTCTGTAAATGCTCTTTTGTCTCATCGATAAACAAATCTAAATATTGACTCGTATCCATCTTTTCACACTCCTATATGTTTTATCATGGTGTCTGCCACATCTTCGAGTGGCACGACTTCATTTACAATTCCCGCCTGTACTACTGCGCGCGGCATACCATATACCACGCAGGTGTCTTCATTCTGCGCTACAACCTGAATGTCCTTGCTTTTTTTCAATGCACGGATTCCTTTGCAGCCATCGCTTCCCATCCCGGTCAAAACACCACAGACAATGTGTTCCACCGAACAAGAAACCAGTGATTCAAAAAAGATATCCGCACACGGCTTTAATCCCCCTCTTGCCGGCTTATCATTTTCCGACAAAATCAGATTTCCCTGTGCATCTTCCATGACTTCACACTGCTTGCCGCCCTGCGCAATATAAACCGTGCCCTTTTTCAGGCAGTCACCATCCTCAGCCTCCTTAACGTCGAGATTACTAATCTCATTCAAGCGAGCTGCTAATGACTTCGTAAATCCTGCCGGCATATGCTGGACAACGACCAACGGTAATGGAAAATCCTTTGGAAAATACGGAATTACCGACTGTAATGCCCTCGGTCCTCCGGTTGAAGAAGCAATCACTGCCAAACCGCCGCTTCCCCTGCCACTTTTTGGCACCTTCTTTTTTGCGGTTTTCTTCACCTTCTTCTCGGTCTGACTTTCCACATTTTTTGATTGGCTCTGAACCTGTAACTGCTGTTCTAAAATTGACTGCTCAACCTTTTTAGGAAGAGGCAGCTTACACGCCATATAGGTTCTCAGTAATACCTTTTTTCGGAATTCCTGATACCCCCCGCCAATGGAACCATTTGGTTTTTTAACAAAATCAAACGCACCAAGTGCCAATGCCTCAATGGTTTCATCAGCGCTCTGGCTGGCAATTGAACTTACAATCAATACCGGAATCTGAATTCGATATTTGTTTAGTTCCTTAAGGAGCTGTACGCCATCCATCTTCGGCATATTAATATCAACCAAAAGAATGTCCGGACGACATCCCCCCTGTAAAACATTAAGCGCTTCAAGTCCGTTATTCGCTGTCTTTTCGACAATCAGTTGTTCATCATCATTTATTATATCAGAAAGGACCCTTCTCATAAGTGCAGAGTCATCAACAATCAATACTTTTTTCATCTGTGACATCTACTCCTTTCTCATCCTTCTTCGCTGCTCTTCAAAAACGTACTTAATTACCGTTTCACGTTCTTTCTCATTAATATCCAAAAATTCGCCCCTTGTCTCATAGGCAACACGGCTTCCCTCAAAATGAACGCAGGATACTACCTTCATATACAAAGAAAGTGGAACAATTCCACTTTGCAGCGAAAGTGGAAGGACAATTTCCACTAAATCCTCTTTTTTACATTCTACATTACCATGAAAACGAATTCCGCCTCCACTTAAATCTGAAATGGTACCTTCTTCCCACAAAATTTCATCTTTCTCATTGTCCTGCTCCACTTCATTTTTCTTTTCAAACTGCTCTTTTGGAACAATCCGGTAACGAATTGGGAACAAACAATCCAAACGATAAAATTTTCTCCTCTGAAACTTTTTCAATGGTGTCAAAAAGATAACATCCATCACATACATACGATTTTCTGTGTAACGCTTCTTAATCCGTGCTGTACACTGATACAACCCAGAGTTTGTAAAAAAACACAGATGATAATCGTCATCAATTTCCAATGGAATTACTTTTCCCTCGCTAATGGGCATCGCGATTTTGGCGGTTCTGTCCCCGTCAAAATCCAACAACTGACTGCCATATTTTTTATCTGACACCTTTCGCCCGATTGCACTTTTTATATGCATCAGTTCAATCCGGTCTCCAATCGCAAATGCAACTTTCACGGGGTTCCTCCTTTCTATCGCCGATTAAATTTCATACGAATTACATTTGAAAATAACTGCTTAATACCAACAGCGCGTGGTTTTTCTTTCTCCATATCAAGTAAAGAAAGTGCAATCTTTTCCACAGACTGCGAAGCCAGTGCATCCGGGTCTGCTACGCTAAGTGGTTTCTGATGCATGACTGCTCTCTGCATATTTACATCATAAGGAATTGCCCCCAGATAATCAATATCTATGTCTAAAAACTTATTAACAACAACACCTAATTTCTGGAACAATTCATCCGCTTCTTTTTTTCCACGTACCTGATTGGCAATCATCTTAACAACCGTTTTTTCCGGCATATACGAAGAATTGCGGTTCAACGCTTTTAATAACGCATAGGCATCCGTAATGGACGTCGGCTCCGGCGTAGCCACCAAAAGCACTTCTTCGCTGGCTGCCACAAACTCAAGCACCGAATCTCCGATTCCGGCACCGGTATCCACAATAATTACATCTGCCTGTTTGTCTAACTCTTCCATTTTCTGAATCAGCCAGAAAACCTGTTCACGATTCAGATTTGCCATCTCATTGATGCCGGAACCGCCGGAAAGAAAACCGATACCTTCCGGTCCATAAGTCATTACATCTTGTATGCTTTTTCCTCGAAACATCAAATCTGCCAAATTATACTTTGGGCGAATACCAAGCATAATCTCAATGTTTGCCAAACCAAAGTCAGCATCCAGTACAACCACTCTCTTGCCGAGTCTGTGAAGCTGAATTGCCAGATTTACAGAAAAACTTGTTTTACCGACGCCACCTTTGCCGGATGTAACCGTAATAACTCTTGCTGTTCGTTTTTTTTCATCAATTTCCTGCTTTTTAATTATATTTCGTAAGCTTTCTGCCTGATCCATTCCACACCTTCCTTTCTCGCCATAGAATTAGTTCGTATGATTATCACTTAGTAATTTTTTTGCCACTCTCTGCGGATCCATCTCGCCAATGTCTTCCGGAACATTTTGTCCCCACGTTACATAAGACAATGGACAATTTGTTTTCACTCTCATATTCAACATGATTCCCGCCGAAGACGTTTCGTCAAGTTTCGTAAAAATAAGACTAAAATCCGTAAGCACCGAGTAGACTGACGCAATCTTTTGTAAGTCACTGTATTTTGTACCTGCATTTAGTACCAGGTAAACCTGTCTTTCATTCACCGGAATCTGCTCAAGCAATGCCCGGATGTCTTCCATCTGCTCTTTGCTTCTATGAGAACGTCCGGCAGTATCAATCAAGCAGACATCATACTGCTTAAGTTTTTCAAGATTATCCCCCAATTCTTGAGGACTGTAAATCACCTCAAGCGGGACGGATAAAATATTTGCATAAGTCTTTAACTGTTCCACCGCTGCAATGCGGTAAGTATCTGCTGTTACGAGTGCAATTTTTGCATGCTTCTCTAATTTTAATTTCGAAGCAATTTTAGCAATGGTTGTTGTTTTTCCTACTCCGGTTGAACCAAGGAAAAAGATAAATTTCGTCTTTGCATTTTCCTCTGACTTAATGCTGTAAGGCTGCCCTAACATCAAGATGATCTTCTGGTAAATATTTGCCAAAATCTGGTCTAACGGTGCATTTTTAGCAAGCGAACGATTCACCTCATCCATAATGGATTTTGCAATTTCTTCATCCACTTCATTCTGAACTAACTGCTGATATATCAACTCTTTATAGGCCTTTGTTTTTTCATCCTCCTCATCCTCTTCTTTGGATTCAGGAACCTCTTTTGGCTCTACGTTCTCTTTTGGCTCCGAAACCGGTATTTCGAGTGTTTTCTCAACTTTCTCGGTCATACCTTCTTTCTGCATCATCTGTTTCTCCAAAAGAGCTTGCAGCATACTAATGCGTTCTTCCAAACTACTGTTATCCGGTGCATCTGCTTTTTTCTCTGCTTCCGAAAACTTGCCTGCTTCAACCGGCCGCTTCTCTTTTGCCGCTTCCTCTTGTGAGTACAGTGGCGTCTCATCCAATGCTGCTGTCACCTCAACCTTTCCGCGGACAAATAACTTCGCAAGACCTTTTGGTTTTACCTTCTTAATATTCATGACAATGGCATTATTCCCTAATTCGTTTTTTGCCATTTCAATTGCATCTTTTTCTGATTTTGCTAAAAACTTTTTGATAATCACTCTACCGTCACCATCCCAACTGATTGTAATTCAACATCGGAATCAATTTCATTATATGACAATACATGCAGATTCCTAAATTGTTCTTGCGTTAATTTTTTCAGGTACATACGAACAATCGGCGAAGTAATAATAATCGGCGTTCGTCCCAGTTCCTCTAATTTGTCTGTCTCTTCCCGTAAAGAAGTCATCAGCCGGTTTGTATAATCCGGATCAAGTGCCAGATAAGCACCCTGTTCGGTCTGTTTCACCGAATCCATAATAACCTGCTCTACGTTCGGATCCAATGTCACAACGCTGGTTGTTTCATTGTTATTAAAATACTGATTTGAAATTGCACGTTTCAAACTCTGTCTGACATACTCCGTCAATACATCCGTATCATGCGTTGTCGGCGCATAATCGGCTAACGTTTCAAAAATTGTAACCAAATCTCTTATGGAAATGCCTTCCGCCAAAAGATTCTGTAACACCTTTTGGATTTCTCCAACATTTAACAATTTTGGAACCAGTTCTGATACCAGTGTCTCGTTTGCCTCCTTCACATTCTCAATCAAGTTGTGTACATCCTGTCTGGTGAGAAGTTCATCCAGATGTGATCGGATAATTTCCATCAAATGTGTCGCAATAATTGATGGCGGATCAACTACGGTATAACCAAGGGATTCTGCCCGCTCACGCTGACTTTCCGTAATCCAAATTGCCGGCAGATGGTACGACGGTTCAAACGTCGGAATACCGGAAATTTCTTCTTCTACATAACCAGGATTCATCGCCATGTAGTGGTCAAACAAAATTTCTCCCTCACTGACCGGCACGCCTTTTATCTTAATCAGATACTGATTTGGATTGAGCTGAATGTTATCACGTAGTCGAATCATCGGAACAACACAGCCAAGCTCTAATGCAATCTGTCTTCGTATCATAACCACACGGTCTAGCAAGTCACCGCCCTGGTTGACATCGGCAAGTGGAATAATTCCATAACCAAATTCCAGTTCAATGGCATCCACCTGCAACAGTGAACTGACATTTTCCGGTCTCCTGATTTCCTCTGCGGATTCCTCTTCTTCCGAAACTGCCTCGTCTGTCTCTGTCATCTCCAATTGATTTGCTATCATTCTTGCCGTCAGTAAAAACATAATTCCATAGGCACAAAATACCAACATGTTCAGTGGCGTAAACAAACCTAAGCCAATCAAGGCAATACCAACAATATTAAGTACTTTCGGCGTAGAAAAAAGCTGCCTTCTCAAAATATTGCCAACATCCGCTTCTTTGGAACCTTTCGTTACCAAAATACCGGTGGATAATGAAATCATAAGGGATGGAATCTGGCTCACCAGACCATCACCAATTGTCAAAATCGAATATCTCTGAACCGCTGCATTAATGTCCATGCCATTCATCAGAACACCAATCGCAATACCACCAACGAAGTTCAAAACCGTAATTACTAAGCCCGCCGTCGCATCTCCCTTGACGTACTTTGTAGCACCATCCATGGAACCAAAGAAAGCCGATTCCTGTTGAATCTTTTCGCGGCGTTCTTTTGCCTCCTCATCCGTTATGGCACCTGTATTCAAATCAGCATCAATTGCCATCTGTTTACCGGGCATCGCATCCAGTGTAAAACGCGCTGTTACTTCTGACACACGCTCGGAACCTTTGTTGATAACGAGTAACTGCATGATAACCAATACAAAGAACACAATAGCACCAACAACTAAGTTACCACCACCGACAAAGTTACCAAATGTATCAACTACATTACCGGCATCTGCCTTCAGCAAAATATTTCTTGTAGAACTGACATTCAACGACAATCGAAACAACGTCGTCAAAAGCAGTAACGTCGGAAATGCCGACATATCAAGAGGCTCTTTAGAAAACAATGCATTAAACAAAATAATCATCGAAAGTGCAATATTTAATGCAAATAACAAGTCCAGCAAAAAGAGCGGAACCGGAATAATTAAGCATAAAATAGGTACTAAGATAAATGCACCTAACACCATATCTTCGCGACGCATTGCTTTTCCTCCTTTACGTTTTTTCTATCAAAATCAACTTACTTTTCCTTGTAATCCATATACATAAGCTAAAATCTCTGCAACCATCTGGTACAATTCCGGCGGAATCTGCTCTCCCAATTCTACATTGTGATACAACATTCTCGCCAGAGGCTTATTTTCTACAATTTCAATCTTATTTTCCTTTGCTACTTCACGAATACGGCCAGCCAGATAATCCGCACCCTTTGCCACAACAATTGGTGCCTCAGCTACTTCCTTATCGTATTTCAGCGCAACCGCTAAGTGAGTCGGGTTTGTGATAACTACATCCGCCTCCGGCAGTTCCTGCATCATACGTCGTCTTGACGCCTCCTGCATCTTTCTTCGAATCTGGCCTTTAATCTGTGGATTTCCTTCCGTATTTTTATATTCGTCTTTAACCTCCTGTTTCGTCATTTTCATGTCATTGTTAAACTTGCGTTTCTGGTACATCCAGTCCGCAAAAGCAATGACAAAGAAAACAGCCGTAATCTGAAAGGCAATATTTAACACGGTACTAACAATCAGGCTAACCGCTGACCAGATATCAAGCTGATAAATGTTGACAATCATGCCCCATTCATCTTTTAGCGCCTGATATACCACGTAGAACAAAATTCCTACTTTAACAACCGCCTTAATCAATTCAAATATTTTATCTTTTGAAAACATGCGCTTAAAACCGCTAATTGGATTAATTTTATTCGGTTTTGGCTGTAACGGCTTTAATGTAACTTTCCATTTAACCTGAACAACATTTACAACAAATGCGCCAATCATCGCAAGTGCTAACATCGGCAGTAACGTAATGGTAATCTCCTTGAGGCCAAACTGAAGCAAACCATCAGCACGCTTAACGGTAAATACATCCGTTGCATAGTCGTTGATATTTCCATAATAAAACTGAAACATGTCATACAACCGTTTCATCATAAAACTGCCGAACACTTTTAAGCATCCAAATAATACAAGCAATAAAACTGCCGTGTTCAAATCCTGGCTCTTTGGAGCCTGTCCTTCTTCTCGTGCCTTATCCAGCTTTTTGGGTGTCGCGGGTTCTGTTTTTTCACCGCCCTCACCGTCTTTGGCAAAAAGCTGAAGGTTATAGGAATATACCAAATAATCACCTGCCAACTCATCCGACTTTTCACTTCGGTGTAAACAAATGAATCACCTGTGTGATTACGTCCTTCATTTCACCAAAAATGTAATCTGAAACCATCGGAAAACTCTGTATCACAATTACCAAAACTGCCAGCACCTTAATCTGCATACCAACCACAAACATGTTCATCTGTGGTGCTGCCTTAGCAAGTACACCAAGCACAACATTAATCAGCAGCATACAACAGAAAACCGGCAGAACAATACGCACCGCAATGATGAAATAATTCGCAATAAAATCAACCACGATGTTTTTCAGTGAAACGGTATCAAACACCGCTTTCCCAACATTGAAATAGGAAAAAGAATCCACAATTGCCCGAATGATGTAATAATGCATATTGGTAACAACTAACATGAGCATAAGCAGATAATTGTACAAACTTCCGGTTACGGAAAACTGCATATTCACCATCGGGTCAAACATATTTGCCATGGATAATCCCATTTCCATATCCATCAACTGTCCCGCCAGGTTAATAATGTAAAAACACATACTGCACATCAATCCAAGAACCACACCAATCATAGATTCTTTCAAAACGAGTGCTGAATATCCAAACACCCCGGAATACGTCAAATCGACAACCGGAGTGACCTGAATCACCACTAAGGACATAAAAACGCTCATTGCCGCACGAATCCGCATCGGCACAGACGAATAACTAAAAAATGGTGCTGTCATAATAAACCCGGATACTCTCATCAAAATCAAGAGATAAAACTCCAGGTGTTCGAGCGTAAATGTCATTCTCAGCCTCCTGCATAAAGAGCAAATTTTTCACACAGTTTTGTAAAAAGTTCCACGCAATTGTTCATAATCCATCCACCACATATAAGCATTGTAATGAATATTGCCAATAGTTTCGGAACAAAGGTTAAAGTCTGCTCCTGAATGGAAGTAACTGTCTGAAAAATACTAATTACCAGTCCAACAATCAGGGAAACTAACAACAACGGAGCACTACATTTAATGATACACCAAATCATATCGACTGTCACATCAAGTACATCTGCATCTGTCATCTAATCGCCCCCTGTCAGTAAAAGGTTTTGACCAACTGTCCAATCACGAGATTCCAGCCATCTGCTAAGACAAACAATAATATCTTAAACGGCATCGAAATCGTCGTCGGCGGCAGCATCATCATACCCATCGACATAAGTGTCGATGCCACTACCATATCAATTACGATAAACGGCAAGTATATCAAAAAGCCGATAATAAACGCAATTCGTAATTCACTTATCATAAACGCCGGTATCAGAACAAGAGTCGGTATCTCATCTTCTTTTTCAATGGAAACATCATTGCTCTGTTTCTCAATTTCCATAAACAAGCGGATATCCTTCCGGTTCGTCTGCTCAAACATAAATTTGCGGATTGGTTTGAGTCCGGCATTTAATGCTTCTTCCTGAGTAAGTTTCCCCTTATCATATGGCTGAATACAATCTTTATTTATCTGCGTCATAACAGGTGCCATAATAAAAAGGGTCAAAAACAACGCAATTCCAATCAATACCTGATTAGGTGGTGAAGTCTGCGTTCCCAATGCCGAACGGACAAAATGAAGAACGACAATAATTCTTGTAAAGGAAGTTACCATAACAAGCAAAAACGGTGCTAACGACAACAATGTCAACACCAAAATCATCTTCATACTTGCCGACAAGCTGGAACTTCCGGCATTGGAAGTAATATTAAACTGAAAATCCTGCGGAGAGTCCGGGTCCTGCACTTCTCCTTTTGAACTGCCACTTGCTTCGCTTATATCTGATTTTGAACTAACCGGTGCCGCATGCACATAAATTGTGGCACTACAAAAAAAGGTTAATATACAAAGCATGGCTAACAGAATTACAACTCGTACAGATACTTGATGTGCTTTCTTCTGTGTCTTCATAAATACCAACCTTTTCTAATTTTCTTTCTTATTTTTGTTCAACTTGTCAAGCAGTTCTTTAAACGAAACTTTCTGACCATTACGAACTTCTTCTGAAAAATCCAGTTGAGCTTCATCCAATGGTGTTAAAAAGGTAATCTGATCCTTTGTAACACCAATGGAATAATATTTCTTGCCTAACTGAATAATCTGAATGTATTTCCCATTCGTAATTTTAAATGTCTCAATCACCTTAATATTACGTGACTGGCTCTGTATCATCCCAGATTTTGCAATCCATTTTGTCACATAATACGTCCCGGCAAGGACAAGGACAAAGACAACAACAACAGCGGTCAACTGTAAAATATTCTCAAGCATTAGCCAATAGCCTTCTTAACAGCCTCTAATACACGATCTGCCTGGAAAGGTTTTACAATAAAATCCTTTGCACCAGACTGAATGGATTCGATAACCATTGCCTGCTGACCCATAGCGGAACACATAATAACCGTAGCATTCGCATCAGCTTCTTTAATCTTTTTCAGAGCCTGAATACCATCCATCTCCGGCATTGTGATATCCATCATTACAAGGTCCGGTTTTGTTTCGTTGTATTTCTCGACAGCTTTGAGTCCATTCTCTGCTTCCCCTGCGACATCATATCCATTCTTTGTCAAAATATCTTTGATCATGACTCTCATAAATGCTGCGTCATCACAAATTAATACACTCTTTGCCATTATAACTTTCCTCCATTTTATTCTTTAATAATTTCGGTTACACGAATACCGAAACTTTCCTCAATCACAACAACCTCGCCCTTGGCAACAAATTTTCCATTTACAAGAACATCAACTGGCTCCCCTGCCAACTTATCCAATTCAATGATTGTTCCCGGTGCAAAATCCAGTATATCTTTTATCGATTTGCTGGTTCTTCCAAGTTCCACGGTAACTTCCAATGGAACATCCATAATCAAATCAATGTTTTCCGGTGCAATTCCGTCAAGCTGAGGTGCCTGAGCAAAATTTTGGAACTGTGCCGGCTGTATATTAATATCCTGTGGTGGAACAGCATACATTGGCTGCTGCATTCCTGCCATAGGTTGTTGTTGTGGATTTGCAAAATTTTGTGGCACTGCCTGTGGCTGTGGCGCCGGTGCTGCCGGCTGTGCCTGTGGCTGCGGTGTTGGTGTTGGTTCCGGTACCGGCTGCGATGCCGGTTCTACGGCAACTGCCTGGCTTGCAGGAGCGTTCTCAGCCGAATCACCACCTGTCTTACCAACAAACTGCTGATAAATCAATCTGGCAAATTCGATTGGGTACAACTGCATAATCTCACTGTCAACCAAATCACCAATTTCCATTCGGAAAGAAACCCGTGCAAATAACTGCCCGGACAAATCACCAAGAGCAGCCTCATCTAATCCCTCTCCAAAATCAACTCTCGTAGCAGTCGGCGGACTAATATCCACCTTTTCATTAATCATGGATGACATCGATGTCGCTGCCGAACCCATCATCTGATTCATCGCTTCACAAATAGCACTCAAATGTAAATCACTTAATTCGGTGTCATCGACGTTGGTTCCGTCACCGCCCATCATAAGGTCAGTAATTACCTTTACATCCCTTTCTTTCAATATTAATAAATTTTTACCTTGTAAGCCCGTCTTATAAGATATGTAAATGAAAACAACCGGAGCCTCGCACTGTGCAGACAATTCCTCTAGTGTCGTGTAGGAAACAGTAGGAGTTGTAATATCAACCCGGTTATTAACCAAAATCGACAACGTCGTTGCCGCCGTCCCCATACTTATATTTGAAATTTCACCTAACGCATCCGATTCTTCCGGAGTCAGCTTCTCGGCATTCGAAATATCGCTTGATGTCTGTACGGCATCCGATGCTGCTTCTTCTGAAGTGCTATCCGCATCCATATTGCCTAATAACGCATTAATCTCTTCCTGCGATAACATTCCGTCCATTGCACTACTCCTCTCTGTAAATTGATTTTATTTTTACTGCATAGGAATCTTCATAAGCTCCCGGGATTGCAGAAAATTTCTTTATGTTGCCAACATAAACATCCAATTCATCTTCCAGCCTCGTGTTTACTTTTATAATATCCCCGGGCTGCAAATGAATGAAGTCATTCACCGATATCGCGCTTCGTCCCATAATCGCACGAACCGGAATCTGAGCTCTCTGTAATGATTCTTCCAGGTAATCTCTATATGTACCGTCTCCGGTTGCTGCAGAAGTGGAGTACCAGTATTTAGTGTTCACCTTATCAATCACCGGCTCTAATACCGCATATGGAATACAAACATTCATAAGTCCCTCTACTTCACCAATTTTAATGCTCATCGTAACAATCGATGTCATCTCATTTGGTGTAACAAACTGAGCAAACTGCGAGTTTGTCTCAATCCTCTCAAGCATCGGCTCCAACACCTGAACAGTATGCCACGGTTCCACTAAAAGGTTTGTGCAAACTACCATAATGCGTTCAATAATTGTCAATTCTATTTCCGTAAATTCGCGATTTTTCTCCAACGGCTTTCCACCGCCTCCAAGCATTCGGTCAACAACAGCAAACCCAATTTCCGTTGACACTTCCATAATAATGTTACCATCAAGTGGCGCAAAATTTACAACACCTAGTATAACCGGATTTGACAAGGAATTGGAAAACTCCTGATAAGTAACCGCCTCCGAATGCATCACTTCAACCTGTACGTTCTTACGAAGATATACCGGCAGATTTGTGGAAAGAAGTCTGGCATAATGCTCAAAAATAAATTCAAGCGTTCGCAGATGCTCTTTTGAGAACTTGGATGGTCTCGCAAAATCATAATCCTTAATCTGTCGATCATCCGCCTCACCCGCCTCATCTGGGTCAAATTCACCACTATTAAGCGCGGATAACAAATTATCTATCTCATTCTGCGACAATACGTCACCCATTTGTTCTCACCTCTTTTCTCACACTGTTGTTTATTATATCATATTTCCTTCATAAACTAAAGTCTTTTTTTTGATTCTTACAATCAGGCAATCAATGGATCTTTTAACGAAATCTCAACAACTGCCTTTGTATTGTATTTTGCCTGAATTTTCTTCACAATTTCAGAACGAACCTTTACCAAATCTAATGTTGTAGCTGTATAACTTCCAAGTGTTTCTTTCACAATATCATCTACATAAATATCATTGGTCTGAATCGATTCACTCACCTTTTTATAATCATCGGCTTTGCTGTTAAAAGAAATTGTAAAACCGGCAAGCTGCGCATAATGGTTGCTGTCGTCACCGGCATCTTTTTTTAGGTTAATATTTACTGCCGAATCATAAGTTTTCGTATAAGCCACCAAATCATCAATTGTATAGTCCTGCTCTTCGGAATTTGGGTCATCAATATTTAAATCAATCACCGATGCCACTTTATCAACCAGAGCAGCTGTCTTATTTGAGGCAGGTACAATAGAAAAGACAAGTACAATCCCCAATACAAGATTCACAATTGATACCGCCATAACAATAATGGTCAATATATTCTTCTTCATAAGAAATTCCTCCATTTACTTACTTGTATAAATCTTAATCTCAACACGCCGGTTCTGAGCGCGTCCTTTTCTTGTTTTATTGGATGCCACCGGCTCATACTCACCCATACCGGAAATCTCAATTTCCGTCTCCTTTGGCTTCATATGTTTTTTATTTACCAAATATTCAAACACCGTATTCGCACGTGCTGTTGAAAGCATCATATTGTTCTTGTATCTGCCGGAAATTGGAACATTATCCGTGTGTCCTTCAATTTTGATCCGATGGTCTGCATATCGCTTCAAAATATCTCCGACTTTGCTCATCAAAGGCACCATGTTTTTCTTAAACTCAATATCGCCGGATTCAAAAAGCAGTGCACCATTTAATGAAATTTGAACAAATTGATATTTTTTATCCATATTAATGTTAATCTGGTCTTCCACGTTCTGATGTTCTGCATCCTGTGTGAGTTCTTTGTACAATTTTTCTGCCTTTTCCTTTTGTTCCTGCTGTTGTTTTTTTAAAAATCCCTCTTCTGCTTTCGCTTTATCATTCATCGGCTTTTCTCCGGTTGACTGGTTGCCCTGCTCAGATTTGTTACCATCCTGCTTGTCAACCTGTTCTTCCGATTTCTGATTGTCCTCTCCGGAATTTTCATATTCGTTAAAATACTCCGAAATCGAAACGAGTTGATCGGTTCCACTTGATACAAATGCACCTTCCCCAACAGCAGCACCGCCACCATCAAAGATATTAATCCGCTCCGTCATGGATGTTACTAACTGTTCGTACTTATCAGCATCGACAGTCGACATTGAAAACAAAAGGACGAAAAAGCAAAGTAAAAGATTCATCAGGTCGGCAAAGGTATTAATCCATCCAGCGCTAATACCCTCCTGTTCCGCCTTCTTTTTCTTTCGGGCCATTAAGCGTCACCACCTTGTCCGCTGCCTTTATTACCACCACCAAGAACTTCTTCTCTCTCACTAGGCGCAAGGAAAGATTTCAGTTTTTCCTCAATCACACGTGGATTTTCACCTGCCTGAATAGAAAGAATTCCTTCGCAGATAACTTCCTTCATCATAATTTCTTTCTGGTTTTTCGCACGCAGTTTTGTTGCAATCGGGATACTGATCCAATTGGCAATCAGCGAACCATATAAAGTAGTAACCAACGCAACCGCCATGTTCGGTCCAATTGAACTTGGATCATCCAAACGTTTTAACATATTAATCAAGCCAATCAAAGTACCAATCATTCCCCATGCAGGACCCATAGCGGCCAAGTTATCCCAGAAGCTGTAAATTTTGCTATGTCTCTGCTCAATGCAATCAAGTTCTGTCTCTAGAATACTTGATACCAATTCCTGATCCGTGCCATCAACAATCAACATAATTCCCTTCTTCAGGAAATCATCATCTATGTCACCGGCTGCCTCTTCTAACTGCAAAAGCCCTTCTTTACGAGCTACGTTTGCCAAATCAATAATTTTATGTATCGTCTCCCCCTCGCTGGATTCCTGTACTTTGATTGTCAAAAGGAATGACTTTAAGCAGTTTATAAGTTCTCCAATGCTGCCGGACATCGTCAGCATACACATCAAACATCCAACAACAACAATCAAAAAGGACGGATAATCCCAAAAGTTTTCCAATGCAGTAAATCCTAAGTCACCGGAAACAATACCATATACTACGGCTCCCGCACATCCTACGAGGCCTATAATTGTAGCTATATCCAAAATGACACCACCTAACTGTTACATGTTATTTCTTTCTCGTATAATTTTACTAGATTTTTCACTTCTTGTCTACTTTCTTTTACAATTATTTTTTTTCCCGTTGTTAAAGTTATCACCGTATCCGGTGTTTCCTCTACCATTTCAATCAAATGGTTATTAATGGTAAGTAATGAACCATTCATTCTTGTCACATCAATCATAAACCCCTCCTTACTTGTAAAAAGCACACTGTCCCATCCGCATAATTCATGCGGATGGGTCAATATGTCTAATCATTATCGTTTCAGATTAATGAGTTCCTCAAGCATTGTATCAGATGTAGTAATAACACGGGAGTTTGCCTGAAAACCACGTTGTGTCGTAATCATATTGGTAAACTCGGTTGCCAAATCAACATCGGACATTTCCAAAGCTCCGACTGAGAATTTACCAACTTCTGAAATATCCACACCAATTCCATCAAAATCACCGGAGTTCAAGGTTGCTGCATACATGCTGTTACCAACCGCCTCTAAGCCGGATGGATTAGCAAATGTTGCCACTGCGATCTGTCCTAACAATTTTTTGTCACCGTTACTGTATACACCATAAATCATACCATCAGTCTGAATTGAGAAACCATTTAAAGTTCCTGCCGCATTACCGGCTCCATCCCCGTTGTTATTGCTGTCACCACGGTTTGGTTTTACTTTACAGGTTTTATTGCTCGCATACATCGTCAAATCCGAGAAGTTAACATCCACAGGTTGGATACGAATTTCCGGTATCACTTAAGTTTAAGTTCAGCACCTTACCGTCAGCACTGCTTACACTGGTAAATGCACCGGTCACCGGATTAAAGGTAAGTACCGGCCAGTCCGTATCAGCAGGGAACGAAATATCACCACTACTTGGATCTACTGTATAATTTGTGCCCCCAAGATCTATCTCGTTAAAATTAATCACCTGCTCGGTAGAAATGTAATTACCTGTCGCATCATCTTTCTTTTTCAAAATAGATTTACCATCTGCACCAAGAACATCATGAAGACGAACGCTGTATGTATTTGGCGCATCCGCACTCGTCTGGATAATACTGAGTTTTGCTGTACACAAATTACCTAAATTATCATAAAAGCTGACTGCCATTGGGTAACCGGCTCCATCTGCACTATAAGCAACTAAAGGATCTTTTTGGTCTACATTTCCGGAAAGGGAAACTTTCGTTGTCGCATTTGGGTCAGAATAAGCATTCTCGCCACCCATCAAATTCAAGGTAGATACGGTATCTTTGCGGATTTCTCCATTTTCATCAACACCCCATCCAAGAACAGAAGCACCATTTGTTGTACAATATAAAGTACCATTTGCATCAATATCCAGCGCCCCGGATTTTGTGAAATATGTATTTCCATTGCTTCTTACAATCAAAAACGCATCACCGTTAATCATAAGATCCATGCCGCGATCGGTACGCTGCGTTGCTCCGGTACCACTTAAGTCCACACTAATTGCTGCCACGTTAGAACCAAGACCAATCTGCACTGCGTTCGTTCCTGCTGTGCCGGTTGTTGCGTTCGGACCGGATGCATTCTGTGTTGTCTGATAAAATACATCGGTAAAGTTTACTGTACTTCCACGGAAACCAACCGTATTTACGTTTGAAATGTTATTACCAATTACGTCCATCTTTGTCTGATGAACTTTCAATCCGGATACACCGGAATACAATGATCTCATCATAATGAATCACCCTCCAATTTTACTATCGTTATGCTCTCTCTGTCAGTCAAGAGCATGTATGCTTCCTGTTAAGGGCCAGCATATATTTGTTTTTAGTTAATTATCGCTCCATCGATATTGGTAAATACAGCATTTTTTGTGTCATTTACCGCAGTAATCACCAGATTATTCTTCACATTCACAATAAACGCAAAATCGTCAACCATAACTAAGGACTCTTTCATTCCTTTTGCTTTCGCCTTACAGGTTGCCTCTAACAGTCTTTCTTTCTGATCTGCCGACATATCAATCTGTCTGGTTTCTAATCGCTTTGACGCATGTTTGGAAAATAAGATTTCATCAAACGATGCCGTATTTGTCTGCACGGTCTGTTTTTTTACCTGTCTCTGTGAATCTGTTGTCTGCATCCGGTGACGAATCTGTTCCATGGATGTAAAACCATTCGTTACATTCATAGCACCCGACCTCCTTGTCACACTTATTCAGCCTCTGTCTTCTCTGTTTCTTCAGCTTTTTCGGTGTCTTTATTCGCATCCGAAGAATCCTTATCTCCGTTTGGAATACCACTTCGTACTACTTTGATACATACCTTATCTTTGACTGTTGTTTTAAGCGGATCATCAAAGTAAAAGCCTAAATAATAATCACCCGGCTCTAATTCACCGAAAGCTTCCGGGGAAATGCTTACCGTTCCATTATCGTACTTTAGATACTTGGAATCTATGTACTGGCCGTTTAGCGCAACTGCCACACTGCTTGCCTCATATCCTTTACTTCCTAAATCAATAGAAACATCAATAAGGGATGGGTTTGAAAGATCATATGTCTTCGTTTGTGCTGTAACGCTTGGCAAATACTCCTTAATAGCATAATAACTATCCATTACCTGTACCAAATCGTCTAAGTCATACGAATTTCCATCAACAACCAACATAGCCTTGCCATTCTTCATTTCGACACAATCTACCGTTCCGCGTACTTCTTTGTAAGTTCCCGCAGAATCAGTTGTCTGTACAATAACTTCTTTGCCAACCAAACTATAAGCACTTGTATTTGACATCGTAGAACTCATATTGGTCATCTGTTCAAGTGCAGAGAACTGTGCTAACTGAGAAATAAACTGTGTGTCATCCTGTGGATTTAACGGATCCTGATTCTGAAGCTGAGTCACAAGAAGTTTCAAAAACTCATCTTTACCAAGTTCACTTGAGCCTCTTTGATTAACTTTACGCTCAGTTGTTCCATACGTTAAATCTTCCAACGCTGTCGTCAAATCACTTGTACTGCTTACTGCCATCTTCTCACTTCCTTTCTAAGCCGTATAATCGACCATACTATTAACGTCACGCCGTTCAGACGCTGTCGTCAAGTCTTCATTCTTTTCCTCATCCGAAAAACTTTCATTCGGACGGAATTTGCGGTTTCCGCTCTGTTTGGAACCGGTCTGCTCTTGTCCTTCGCCGTCCTTTTTCAGTCCAAACTCAGCGACTGTCACTTCTACCTCATCCACTTTAAGTCCCTGCTCGTTAAAAGCTTCTTTTAAGTGAATCATCTGACTTTCAAGCGCTTCTTTTGCCATCTGGTTTTCTACAACCATCGTCGCTGTCGCAATTCCTGCGCTTGCTGCCACCGTGATATTGACACGGCCTAAGCTTGCCGGATTTAAACGAAGTTCCATACTGGTCGTTTCCGGCATTACACGGATGCGAACCTGTCGAACAACCTGCTCCACAATCTGATTCATCGTCTGTGTTACACTCTGCCCCTTCATGCCACTTGATTTTTCAAGTGCTTGCGAAAGACGGTCTGTAAACGTTTCCGCCATCGTAGCATGGGTAGGAACCAATGAATCATCGCCCTGCAACATCTCACTGTCATCACGCATAGACATATCCTGCTGTGAATCTTTTTGCAAATTTGAAGAATTTGCATCTTCCGCTATTGCGGTCATGGTATTCTCCACTGTTCCTGTCTGGTTTAACGTATCTTTGTCTACAACCATAGTGTCCGTTTCACTTGCCGCCTGCAATGTATCCACTGCCTGCTTTAACAGTTCCGGCATCGCCTCTGCCTTAAGAGAAGCAAGTTCTTCCTTCGTTACACCGAGCATGTCACACACAAAATCAGTAAGTGCATTAGTCACTTCTGAAAGTTCTGTATTCAACGCATCATTGGTTAAAAATGCACTCGCATCTTCTACGCCATGCACACCGAGAACCAGCTGTTTAAGCGCATCCGCATTTACTGCCATAATACCACTCTCACTGTCACAAAGGATGAGTGATTCCGGCTGTAAATCGAGTGAATTTAAGATATCCTGTAACTCATCGTTTGTAAGTCCAAACAAATCCTGTAGTAAAACCGTTACCTGCGAAGCAAGAACAACAGTAACTTCTTCGATATCCGGTTCATCATCCGCTATCTGTTTTACCGTCAGTGAATCCTGCGTATCGTTTGAAGCCGCTGTGTCGGATTTTGTATGAATGGCTTTTGATTTCTGATAACGGTTTGCCGCTAACTCTTTTCTCGCCATGCCATCATCTACTTTGTCATCCGGTGCAAAACCATCCATGGATTTTTTTGTCTGCTGCTTATTTCCCTGACTGCTCATTACGGCCTCAAACAAGGTACCTTTTGCCTTTTCGCTTTTCTCAGCAACTGCTGCAGCAGCCTTTGGCAGAACATTTGAAATTCCCTGCATCGTCATTTCATTTCCCTCCTTTCTTTAATTAATTATAAAATATTGTCATCTAAAAGTCTACAAATCATTGGTTGAGTGTGGGGATTTCTATATCAAATAATAGTTGAGTAATTATATTTTCCTAACAAAATA
>OGQZ01000802.1_pt1 | contig 26074 bp, 29 predicted proteins | sample 1553321 | NCBI WGS metagenome assembly OGQZ01 (sample SAMEA2579958, study PRJEB22360) | human gut metagenome | reverse complement strand
GAATTTACGGCTGGAAAACGGATGTAGATGCAACCGTTGAAAAGCTGAAGGAATACATCCTTGCAGGCGAATCTGTCACCGTAGAACCGGAATACAGCCAGAGAGGTTATTGCCGAGCAACAGATGACATCGGCGATTCTTACGCAGAAGTAGACATTACGAACCAGAAAGTGTTTGTCTATAAAGATGGCGAATTGGTGATTGAATCCGACTGTGTAACGGGTCTGGCATCCGATCCGGAACGTGCAACACCACCGGGCGTTTATCGTGTCTGGACGATGGAAAAGGATGTCGTTCTGGGTACTTATGCCGTACAGGGTTACGAAGCACCGGTCAATTACTGGATGAACTTCACAGAAATCGGGATCGGTTTCCACGACCTGGCGAGAGTTGCCTATGGTGGCGACATCTATAAGACCAATGGTTCTCATGGCTGTATCAACCTGCCATTGGATGTAGCCGCAGAAATGTTTGATACCATAGAGGTTGGTTATCCGGTCATTGTAATTCCGTAAGCATCCATAAAAATCAAAATCAAACAGACAACAAGAGCCGCTTTCCAAAAAGGAGAGCGGCTCTTTTCTATTTTTGTCCCTTATTCCAACTGGTGAAAAAATTATTGTACGGCTGCCTTGATTTTGAGCAGAGCACCTTTTTCCAGACGGGAAACCTGTGCCTGTGAGATGCCGATTTCTCCAGCAACTTCCATTTGTGTTTTGCCTCGGAAGAATCGCAGATATAGAATATTTTTCTCTCGCTGTCCCAATCCCTGCATGGCTTCCCGAATGGAGAGTTCCCCCAGCCAGTTTTCCATACTGTCCCGATCGCTGATTTGATCCATCACATAGAGGGTATCGCCGGAATCGGAATAGACGGGTTCATACAGGGAAACGGGGTCAGTGATGCTTTCCAGTGCAATCACAACATCTTCCCGTTTTGCCCCGATTTCCGTTGCAATCTGTTCAATGGTGGGTTCTCGCTGTAGCGTTCCGGTCAGGCGTTCTTTTGCCTGCATGGCTTTATATGCCAAATCTCGCAGGGAACGGCTGACTTTGACCTGATTGAAATCCCGCAGATACCGGCGAAGTTCGCCGCTGATCATGGGAACGCAGTATGTGGAAAATCGTACCTCTTTGCTCAAATCGAAGTGGTTGATGGCTTTGATGAGTCCCACCACGCCGACTTGAAAGAGGTCTTCCATATCCTCGCCCCGTCCTGTAAAACGCTGAATGACGCTCAGAACCAAACGCAAGTTGCCCTGAATGAGTTTATCCCGTGCAGCCTTGCTGCCAGTTTCCTGAATTTCCCGCAGCAGTGCCATTTTTTCTTCTTCTTTTAACACCGTTAATTCCGATGTGTGAATGCCTGAAATCATCACCTTTTGAAATGCCATGCGTTTCACCTCCGCCTTTAGTATGCCCGAGGGAAAACACCTTTAGCCATTTTTTCATCGACAAATCCCTACAAAAAAGCGGTGTGCAATTAAGACAACAATTCCTGTCGCAAACGGGATAAAATCTTTTTTTCTTTTCTGGAAACCTGCACTTGAGAGATACCAAGCCGCTTTGCGGTTTCGGTCTGCGTGAGGTTTTGAAAATAGCGATATTGCAGCAATTTCCGGTCAGCTTGCGGCAGGATTTGCAGCACTTGCCGCAGAGCAAACAAATTTTCCAGTTCAGTATCCGGTGCAGGAACAGGAATTTCCAAGGGGGCTTCTTCCGCAGCAGTGGTCAGCGAGAGCGGTGGCTGTGCAGCACAGAGGGATTCTGCAATGACTTCTTCCGAAAGCCCGGAACGCTCTGCCAGTTCTGTCAGCGTGGCAGCCCTGCCGTGTTTCTGTTGAAACTGTTCTTGTAACTGTTGGATTTGCATAGCGTGTTCTTTGAGGGAACGGCTGACTTTCACCGTACCGCCATCTCGAAAAAGTCGTTTGATTTCGCCGAGAATGACCGGAACAGCATAGGTGGAGAACTGCACACCACGGGTACAGTCAAATGCTTTGACTGCTTTTAACAAGCCGATGCAGCCGGCAGAATAGAGGTCTTCATATTCCATGCCTCGCCCCCGAAAGCGGTTGGCACAGAGATGCACCAGTCCGAGATGTTCTTCGGCAGTGGGAGCATTCATAGAGAAGCCCTCAGTTTTTTCCGCATGATGACAGTTGTTCCTTCATTGGGTTTGCTGCGAACTTGTAGGCGATCCATAAAACTTTGCATCACAGCAAATCCCAGTCCTGCACGTTCTTCCTCCTTTGCAGTGGTATAGAGGGGCTGCATGGCTTGTTCGATGTCCGGAATGCCACAGCCACGGTCTTTGACACGAATATAAACTTCACGGTCTGCTAAAATCTTAATATGTAATTCCACATCGCCTTTCTGGCTGCGGTAGCCATGTACAATGCTGTTGGTGACCGCCTCGGAAACGGCGGTTCGGATGTCTGCCAGTTCTTCCACGGTGGGATCGAGCTGCACCAAAAAGGCAGCAACCAGCGAACGGGCAGTGCGTTCGTTGACAGAGATGCCGGGAAAGACCATTTTCATTTGGTTGGTGGTATGCATGACGTTCCTCCTGCTTAGACGTTGGTGATTTCGATGCTGGCGATGCGTTCCATACCGGAAAGCCGCATCACTCTGCGGATATGCGGGGGCGGATTCTGGATGATGACATGACCGGAACGAGCCTGCATCTGCTGGCAGCGACCCAAAATCAACCCGATTCCGGAACTGTCCATGAATGTGACCTTTTCAAAGTCCAGCCGCAGTTGATGCGGTTCGTAGTCTAAAATCGCTTGGTCGATTTCCTCTCGCAAGCTGCGGGCACAGTGGTGGTCGATTTCTCCGTCTAGTACTGCCGTCAGGCAGGGGTTTTCCAGTTGGATGGTAACAGGCATGGTGATGCTCCTTTCTTCGTCCTGTAGAGAATAGTTTTATTGTAGCAGGAACGGCGAAAAAAATCTGTCGAAGGAGCGGTGTTGTTCTGTCGGGAAAAGCGAAATCTATAGAAGAACGAGCGGAGAATGTTGGCGGTCGTTCTTTCAAAAAGAAAGAATCCAACCTTAAAATTTTGTAAAAATAAGAAAGAATGGGGCAAATCAGCGAGAATTTACAAAATAGATTGGTTTTCTTATTTACAAATTGCAGAAATTGGAGTATAATAAAAAAATATGTAGACCCCGTTGCCGGCTGCGGAGCGGTGTTCCTGCATCCAACACGATGGCAGTACCATGTTGCTTTGTGCAGAATCGTGGAAAATTTGCCGTTGTTCCAAACAAATGAAAAAGCAAGGAGGAGGCTTTTTATGTTTTTTTCAGAATCCGATGTGACGGAATTTATTGAAGACAACGATGTAAAATTTATTCGACTGACATTTTGTGACACCCTTGGGGCAATGAAAAACATTGCCATTTTGCCGAGAGAACTGCCGAGAGCGATTGCTTACGGCATCCCGTTCAATGCAACGGGACTGCTGGAGGAACAGCACCAGAACTTATTGCTGAAACCGGAATGCACGACCCTTTCTGTTTTGCCGTGGCGGCCGCAGTCCGGCAGAGTTGTCCGGTTCTTCTGTAACCTGATGACCATGGATGGCAAGCCGTATGCAGGGGACTTGCGGCAAAATCTCCGCAATACCATGCGAGAGATTGAAGAAAACGACTATCAGTGTCAGATTGCAACCCGCTGTGAATTTTATCTGTTTAAGACTGATGTAGAGGGCAATCCGACCAGAGAACCCTATGACCAAGGCGGCTATCTGGACATTGCACCGCTGGACAAGTGCGAAAATACCAGACGGGAAATCTGCCTGTCGCTGGAAGAAATGGGATTGAATCCGACTTCCTCCTGTCACAAGCATGGACCAGGACAAAATGAAATTGATTTCGCATGTAGCAATCCGCTGACCGCAGCGGACAACATGATGCATTATAAAACCGTTGTGAAAACGATTGCAGCCCAGAACGGCTTGTATGCATCGTTCATGCCGAAGCCGCTGCCGAATCAGAACGGCAGTGCTTTGAAAATCAATATCATTGTCCGCAAGCATGGACAGAATATTTTCGGCTCTTGCCCAGAGGATATGACACCAGAAGGAAAGTCCTTTATTGCCGGAATCCTGAACCGGATTTGCGGCTTTACGCTGTTTGCAAATCCAATTGTAAATTCTTATGAACGCTTGCAGCTGCACACCGCACCGGGACGGGTCAACTGGTCATCCGAAAATCGAGTGCCGTTGATTCGCCTGATGTATGTACCAGGCGGCGATGCCATTATTGAAGTACGGTCTGCGGATGCCTATTGCAACCCGTATATTACGTTCCAGATGCTGTTGCGTGCTGGTATGGAGGGCATTCATCATCAGGAACAGCTCAAGGAAGAATGGGATGCAGCCAACGTGACAACGGTATTCCAGAAGCTGCCGACTTCGTTGGAAGAAGCGTTGCAGATGGCACGGGAAAGCGAATTTGTAAAGGCATATCTGCCGAATGCAATTCTGCATGATTTCTTCCAGAAAACCGAACAGCAGATTCAAGCAGTTTCTGAGGCAGAAGATGCACAGGCATACTCTTATCATCACTTTTTTTAAAATCACGATGAGAAAAAGATGAAAAGGGGGTATGGATGTGTATACAGAACGAACGCTGTTGATTTCCGGTTCAGAAAAGGGATTGGATGCGATTATCAATTTTCTGAAAGGCTGCGGATATGCTGCGGTTTCTGTGGTATCCAGCGGCGATGAAGCCCGCCGGATGTTGCAGCAGGATACATTCAGTTTGATTGTATTGAATACACCGCTGAAAGATGAATTCGGCTATCAGCTTTCGCTGCAATTGACACAAAATACCTGTTCCGGTGTTGTGATGCTCTGCAAGGCGGACATGGCGGAGGAAATGGCGAACAAGACGATTTCCTATGGTGTTTTGGTCGTTGCAAAGCCTTTGAATCGAGCGGCACTGCTGCAAGCGATTCGGATGGGGAAAGCGATGCACGGTCGAATGATGCATATGAAAGCGGAAAACGACAAGCTGCAAAAGAAACTGGAGGAATTGCGGTGTGTATCCCGTGCAAAATGTATCTTGATCGAACGGGAACAATACACGGAAGAGCAGGCACACCGTTACATTGAAAAATTGGCAATGGATACCCGCCGGAATCGGAGAGAAGTTGCAATGGAAATTTTGTCCCGGTATGTTGGGGCATAAATAGAGTTGATAAAAATAATTCGGGGCATTTTGCAAACGCAGCAATGCCCCGAATTTTATAAAATGAACAAAAAAGAATTGTTGTTATTGAGCAGAATAAACAGAGTAGCAGTCTGTTTGTTTGTTCCAGTCAGCGTCATAGTACTGAACGTAGATTTCCACTTTTTCAATGGAAGCTGGGTCGATTGGCTGATTGTAACAATAAATGGTTTTCTTATCTTCTCCTGTTCCAGTTCCCTGCACAAAGGCGAACTGCCGATAAGGCGTATCGGTTAGCAGAACGCTGCCATCCTGATTTTTTGGCAAATCGGGGAACATGAAGAAATCATCAGATAAGATTGTTCCATCCTTCAGATAGACAACGGGGGAAACGGCACCCAGTTGCTGTATGGTTTCCGGAATCTGCGATACAGAAAGGGACAGTTCATCCATAGAAATTGCAATTCCTTCTGATTCTGCGTTAATTACAGTGGTATCTATGGAATCAATTGGAATTTCCGATGACCATGCTCCATCCAGAACAGCTGGCAGTTTTTCAAATGCAGCTTTACGTGCATCACGGGTCTTTTCATCAAGATGATGTGTTTGCCAGTAATCTTTCCATTCTTCAACGGGTGTTGTTTCGGAAGAATATGCAGTTCGCCAATGATCTTGTAAATCCACAATTTCATTTTGCACCTGCTGTTCCTGATTCTGATCATAAACGCCGGAAAAAGATACCTGCAACGTGCTGTCAGAGAAATCAGAATCTACCAGATAATAAGTGGCATAATACACATGGTCAGCAGTTTTGCTTTTCTGGAGATAACTGCTGAGTGAGCCGCTGTTTGTGAGTGCTTTTTCTGTTCCGTCTGCGGTTTTCAGTGTAAAATATGGGAGCAGTCCCATGGATTCCGTCAGAGCAGTGTCATCCTTTACGGTCAGTTGTACGCTAAGCATCAGCGTATTGTGATCGTGATAAAATCCAAGCAAGGAAACAGTTGCCTGATCTGTTGCTGTAAAAGTGACATCCGGGCAGCGATAATAGGCTTGCATCTGTGCAATGCTGTCTGGTATGCTGGAAGAAACACCAGGCAGATGAATTCCGGAGTCAGAAAGATTAGAACTGGAAACTGTAGAGAAAAACAAGTCCATATTTCCAGTTACAGCGGCGGTTGTGATTGTTCCGCAAGCTAAAATTGCAACAGCAGCAGCAATGCCGAACAAGCGATAAGATTTTTTCTTTTTTGTTTTTACAATTGGATGATAACCAATTTTTGAAAACACTTGGTCGGAAATTGCCTTTTCATTCATCGGTTGTTCTTTTAGATGCGGCAGGGTGTTGTCCTCGGGTGTGAAATGGTCGAAAATGTCATAAAGACTCTGTTTCATATACATAACCCCTTTCTATCAGCAGTTGTTTTAATTTTTTTCTGGCACGATGTAATCGTACTTTGACTGCTGAAACGGATAATTGAAGTTCCTCTGCAATTTCTGGAATGCGTTGATAATAATAGTAATAACGAATTAAAACATCTCGGTCTGTTGCCGAAAGTGTCGTTATTGTATCTTGTAATGCCTCAGATAAGAGCGTATGTTCAACTTCTTGTTCCAAATCTGCTGTTTCTAATAAAATTGCTTCTTCTTCTAAAGGAATTGTTTCGGATAGAGAACGCAGACGGCTTTTTGCCTTGTTTCGTGCGATTGCTGCTAAGTAAGCACGTACTTTTCCGGCTTGCAGCTTGTCCGTTGTTTGCCAGACAGCAAAAAATGTGTCTGCGGTTAATTCCTCTACATCCTGTTCAGAAAGAGAACTGCGTGTAATATTGCGGATAATTGTGCCAACATAAGCTTGATAAGTAGAAATCAGAACTTGCAGACCTTCTGGTTTTTGTAATTGCAGCAGGGTAATCAGCCGGCTTTCCCGCATAATGCATTCCTCCTGTTTTTGTTTTTTGAAGATTTCCTGTCAGTGTTGCAGCTGCCTGACATCTATCATAACGCAACGAGAGGGAAAATGGTTACTACTTTTCAAACAAAATGAAAAATCTGTTGAGAAATAAGGTTTTTATTTGAGGTCTTCATAAACCCCCAATCTATCGATGTGAAAAATGTAGGAAAGTAGAAATCAGCGATAATTTTTTAGAATTTTTTTCAAAAACCGCTTGACAAGATACCCCATTTGGGTATATAATCAAGATACCCCGATGGGGTATTTATCACACGGCAACACCGGAGAGGAAGGATACAATTGGGAACGTTTTTGGTCGGAGCAATGGTTGTGATTGTCCTAGCGGTTGTAGTGGTTTACACCATACGCCACTGGGGAAAATAAAGAAAAAAGAAAGCTGGGTTTTAAAATGGTAAAAACAGTATTAAAGATTGATGGCATGATGTGCGGGATGTGCGAATCTCATATGAACAACTTGATTCGCAATCTGTTCCCTGTGAAGAAAGTGACTTCTTCCGCAAAAGATGGCGAAACCGTCATCATCAGCGAACAGGAACTGGATATGTCGAAGCTGGAAACAGAAGTTGCAGGCATTGGCTACAAGCTACTTTCGTATACCAGTGAACCATATGTCAAGAAGGGGCTGTTCTCGTTCCACAAATAAGGAAGTATTTGGAATATTGCTGTATAAATACTCAGAAATTTGGTAAGAATGCCAAAAAATGAGGAATTCTCTTGCCCTTCATCTTCAAATCGGTTATAATAAAATCAATGGAAAATCAATCCAAATGCGATTGATGATGATTTGAATGGGGGTATTTTGGATGCGAAAAACAAGATTGATTTTAGGTGCATTCGTGGCAGCAACAGCCCTTGCTTGTACAGGCTGCGGACAAGATGAAGATTCTACTGCAAATGTCAACTTAAAGGTAATGACTTCGGAAGCGGAGACAACACCGGCGGAAGAGCCGGAAGTGATTGTAAAAACTTCCATTGTAACGGAAATTGTAGTGAAGCCTGCAACTGAAACGGAAACAGTAGCCAATGCAACGCCTGCCGCAACCGCAGCACCTGCTACACCTGCCGCTCCTGCTGCAAATCCAACAACAGGGGATATTTATACAGATGTGATTGCACAATATCGGATCGCAAGTGACAAAGAAGTTTGTCCCTATGTTTATGTGATGGCGGATTTGGACTTAGATGGTTATCCAGAACTGATGGTTAAGACAGGAAACTGTGAGGCAAATTATGCTTATGAGATTTGGACAAAGGGAGCAGACGGAAAGGCTGTGAAAGCAGGAACGGCAAATGGTTTCCACGCCCATCTGTATTATAATGATCAGAATGGAACATTATACAGTAATTACTACCATCAAGGTGTACAGGAAATTATGAGCTATGTTTTGAAGTCGGATACCTTGCAACAAACAGCGGATTATAGTTGGAAGCAGAATTATGATTCGGGACATGGCAGTCCAACAGAAATGAAAAATGTATATCTGTTAGAAGAAACCGATATCAACCATTATGTTTTTCAGAACAGTTCTCGTGAAAGTGGAACAGGTGAGTTTACAAGTTTAGAAGAATTTATTGCAGCTGCACAGGGAATAAATTCCAACCAGAATCAATCCGAAGAGGACAAGCACTTAGTTACCGACACACCGCAGCAGCAGGAAACCACACCGCCAGCCGCTGTCGCCTCGGAAGATACGTTAAAAGAGCAGGTTCTCTCGAAGTGTGGGAATAGTCCGTTGGATTGGTACTATGATGATTTCGATGGTGATGGAAACAAAGAAGCCTTTGCAATGGCATATCGAGATAATGGAATGGGCGGTCATGAGATACTGGGCTTATTCTATGTCAATGCACAGGGAACGGTCACTGATTTAGGTACAGATTTCTGGGGTGCTTGTGGTGCTGGCAGAGTCGTTGCCTATAACAGCAGCAAGAAATTTTTCGTATTTGATACCAATAATGGTGGTTCTGGTTCTACTGATTACCTGTATGGTGTAACAAATGGGGCTTGCTATTCTTCCAACCTGTCTGGTTCTCTGCACGGCTTCCAAGTCGATGAGAACGGGGCATATACATTTGAAGGTGGTTCCGCTGCCCACGAACGTCCACAGATTCGGCTTTACTATGATGAAAGCACCGGCGATTTTCATCAGTAAGCAATTTGAATTTTCTGAATTTTCTATGAAACAGAAAACGCTCCGGCAAGGTTTTTCCTGCCGGAGCGTTACTTGTATTGTATTATAAAAGATGAAAAGTTATTGATTTCGATGATAAAGAATCATCAGCCCTTTTAATAAGAGATCATCATCTAAAATCATCGGATGTTTACAAAGCGGAACAATGACTGTCGCAAGTCCGCCCGTTGCAACCACCGTACAGGGTTCGCCAAGCTCTGCTTGAATGCGGTCGATTAAACCATCTAAGGAACAAGCAGTTCCAAACAGCAGACCGCTTTTCATACAATCAATGGTGTTTTTTCCAATGACATGCTTTGGCGGTTCGAGTGCGATTTTTGGAAGCTGTGCCGTGCGGGCAATGAGAGAATCATGTGAAACGCCAACACCAGGCATAATGATTCCGCCAAGATATTGTTTGTTTCGATTGATAACAGAAAGCGTGGTTGCTGTTCCCATATCAATGATGATCAGCGGCAGGGAATATTCCTGAATGCCGGCAACTGCTCCGACTACCAAATCACTGCCCAACTGTGCCGGATTGTTGATAACAATACTCAGACCGGTTTTCATGCCCGGTTCCACAACGGTTACAGAAACATTTAAGTATTTTTGCACCGCTCTTTGAAATGTGTTGGTCACAGAAGGAACGACAGAAGAGAGAATTGCCCCCTGTACTTCCTTTGGGTCAATGTTGTGAACATCCAATGCCGTTTTGACATCTGAAGCATATTCCAAGTCTGTGGCTGCCTGATTGGTGGAGATGCGTTCAATAAAGAGAATCGTTTCTCCCTCGAAACCGCCCAGTACAATATTTGTATTTCCAATATCAATCGCAAGAATCATTTCGCATGTTCCTCATTTCGCATTATTCTGCTGCTGCCAATTTTGCTTTTGGAGCAGGAACTAATTTTGCCTTTGTCAAAGCTGCCCCGACTGCACCCGTAACTAAAGTGGAAGAAACCCATTCTGCAATGGCATTTATGCCGACAAAGGCACAAACAAACAGAAAGACATTTTTTCCTGGTGCAAGTGTTTCCCGATAGGACAGGATGATATCCGTTTTCCCGAATAACAGAATCAGACTGCTCATGTAGAAGAGCGTGTTCAGGAAAGCAGCAAAAAATCCGGTTACCGCACAGTTTGCGATAGCACTTGTGCAGTGCTTCCGCATGGCATTGGAGAGAAGTCCAATGAGCAGACCGTCCAGCATTCTTGGCACAAAACATTGAAAAACGGCCAGGATCGGACTGATTCCAAACAGTGTCGTTCCCAGTACGCTGCCGCCAAAGCATTGTAAGAAGCTGGTCAATCCAAAAACACCGCCGGCAACGATGCCGCCTACTGGGCCAAGAGCAATTGCTGCAATTGCAACTGGAATGGTATTGAATGTAATGGCCAAAGGTCCAATATTCAAATATCCCAGCGGTGTGTAGGCGAGGATGACGAGGACTGCTGCCATTAAGCCCAGCAGTACCATAGATTTGATGTTTTTCTGTGATTTCATACAGAAACCTCCTTGTTATTATTCCCGAAACCGGGATACAATACAATACAGGTGCAGTATATCATATTTTTTTCAAATTTTATATATCTTTTTCTGAATTTTTTGTGTTATACTATGCACAACCCACCGGATAGAAACTGCATCCAATCTGGTGAAATGGAAACCGACAGGAGGAACGCCCATGTTAACAGGAAAAACCGTTGTGCTTGCCGTAACCGGCAGCATTGCTGCTTATAAAATCGCCAACCTTGCCCGCATGCTGAAAAAACTGCATGCAGATGTACAGGTTTTAATGACGCAAAACGCCACAAATTTCATCAATCCGATCACATTGGAAACGCTGACAAATCAGAAGTGTTTGATTGATACGTTTGACCGGAACTTTCAATACAGTGTAGAACACGTTGCTCTTGCGAAACGGGCAGATGTGGTTCTGGTTGCTCCAGCATCGGCAAACGTCATCGGAAAGCTGGCAAACGGCATTGCAGACGATATGCTGACGACAACCATTCTGGCGTGTCCGTGTAAAAAGTGGATTTCTCCGGCGATGAATCACAACATGTATCATAATCCAATTGTGCAGGACAATATCCAAAAACTGGAGCGGTTCGGCTATGGCATCATTTCGCCAGCAACGGGAATGCTGGCAAATGGCGACACTGGGGACGGCAGAATGCCGGAAGAAACGGTATTGTTAGAATATCTCTTGCGGGAAATTGCCTATCCAAAAGACCTTGCTGGAAAGAAGTTCCTGATTTCTGCCGGAGCAACGCAGGAAGCGTTAGACCCTGTGCGGTTCTTGACGAATCATTCTTCTGGAAAGATGGGCTGTGCATTGGCACGGGCAGCGATGCAGCGAGGGGCAGAAGTGACACTGGTTGCAGCTCACATGGAAGTTGCACCGCCGCCGTTTGTAAAAGTTGTTCGGGTGACATCTGCAGCAGACATGGCAGAAGCGATTTTACCGGTTGCAGCGGAATATGATTGCATCATCAAGGCAGCAGCTGTTTCCGATTATACACCTGTTGCCACCTCCACGGAGAAAATCAAGAAAGCAGATGGAACATTGACGGTTTCGTTCCAGCGGACAACGGACATCTTGAAAACGCTGGGCGAACACAAGCCGGAACATCTGTTTTTATGTGGATTTTCAATGGAAACTGAAAATGTTATAGAAAATTCTCGGAAGAAGCTGCAATCGAAACATTGTGATATGATTTGTGCGAACAGTCTGCGGAAAGCAGGGGCTGGATTTGGCGGTGATACCAATATTATCACGATTCTGACAGCAGAACGGGAAATTGAACTGGAGCAGATGACAAAAGACGAAGCTGCCCACCGCATTTTAGATACCATACTGGAAAGCGGACTTTGATTGTGTAATTTTTGCAGTTCGTCCATCTCGGTTTAGGATGTGAAACTTTTAGAAAACCACTTGCCAATCAGAAAAAAATGTTGTATAATAAAATTAGTCACGTTTCGTGCAATCAATTTAAAAAAATGGAGGATTCCCACTATGTATCAGGATATGATGGATACCATCGGATTCGTTGGAAAGTACGATCCGGAAGTAAGTGCAGCAATGGAAAAAGAACTGGCAAGACAGAGAAGAAATCTCGAACTGATTGCCAGTGAAAATATTGTTTCTCCGGCTGTTATGGCAGCAATGGGTTCGGTTCTCACCAATAAGTATGCAGAAGGTCTGCCGCACAAGCGGTACTACGGCGGATGCGAATATGTTGACGTTGTAGAAGAAATTGCCATTGACCGTGCAAAGAAGCTGTTTGGTGCAAAGTTTGCAAATGTACAGCCGCACTCTGGTGCACAGGCAAACACCGCTGTATATTTTGCTTTATTACAGCCAGGTGATACCGTACTGGGCATGAGTCTGGCACACGGCGGACATTTGACACACGGTTCTCCGGTCAATATTTCCGGTAAGTATTTCAACTTCGTTTCCTATGGTCTGGGCGATGATGAAACCATTGATTATGACAAGGTAGCTGCTCTGGCAAAGGAACACAAGCCGAAGATGATTGTTGCAGGTGCAAGTGCATATCCAAGAATCATTGATTTCCCGAAGCTGGCAGAAATTGCAAAGTCTGTTGGAGCATATCTGATGGTTGACATGGCACACATTGCCGGTCTGGTTGCAGCAGGCGTGCATCCATCTCCAGTTCCGTATGCAGATATTACCACCACCACAACCCACAAGACCCTGCGTGGTCCTCGTGGCGGTCTGATTCTCTGCAACGATGAAGAACTGGCAAAGAAAATCAACAAGGCTGTTTTCCCGGGCACACAGGGTGGGCCATTGATGCACGTGATTGCTGGTAAGGCTGTTTGCTTCGGCGAAGCAATGAAGCCGGAATTCAAGGAATACGGCAAGCACATTGTAGAAAATGCACAGGCACTGGCAAAGGGTCTGGTACAGCGTGGATTCAATCTGGTTTCTGGCGGTACAGACAATCATCTGATGCTGGTAGACCTGCGTCCGTTCTCCATTACTGGTAAGGAATTGGAACGCCGTCTGGATGAAGTTTATATCACAGTCAACAAGAATGCCATTCCGAACGACCCAGAAAAGCCGTTTGTAACTTCTGGTATTCGAGTTGGAACACCGGCTGTTACGACACGTGGTCTGGGCGTTGCTGAAATGGATCAGATTGCAGAATGTATGTATCTGACTGCAACACAGTTCGACAAGGCAGACGAAATTCGTGAAATGGTAACAGCCATCTGCAAGCAGTATCCACTCTACGAATAACCTACTTTTCTTTTTGCTGAAAAAAGAAAAGTAGGCAAAAGAATCGGCTGTGTTTTTGAACTTAATTGATATGGGGTAAGCCCGTACTTTTCGCAAATTTTGCGCGCTCTGAACTGATGATATTCGCTTGTAACGATTACAACATCACTGCAAAAACCGTTTTCATCAATAATTTGCTTTGAAAAGCGGATATTTTCATCAGTAGAGGTGGAAAGTTCTTCGCAATAAAGCCTTTTAGCTTCAATTCCCCTGTCACACAAAAGTTTTTTCAGGCACAAAGCTTCGCTTATATTTTCATCTTTCCCCTGCCCGCCGCTTAAAACAGCGATACTGTTTGGATTTTGCAGTAAATAAAAGTATGCTTCATCCGCCCTTTTTTGCAGTGCAACGCTTGGAACATCACCCTTTACCCTGCACCCAAGTACAACAACTGTTTTTTGGTGTGAAGTATTATTTTTGCCAAAGCTCATTACATAAGCGCAAGCCAAAACAAGTGCCAAGCTTATTGCAAAAAGCGCAAACACGGTATATTTTTTAGTTGTAAAATTCATTTTATCATAAAATATACCCTCTGCGCCAAAGCAAAGCCCTAATAATATACCGGCTGCCATACCGAGATTATGAACGCCTGAAAAAATCGGCGCAATAAACACAAAAAGCAATACTATTGCAATTGAAATTGATAAAATTTGCATTATTTCTTTGGAATTATTCTATCCTTGCCACCCATATACATACGAAGTGCTTCAGGAATAAGAACGCTTCCGTCTGCCTGAAGATTATTTTCAAGGAAAGCGATAAGCATTCTCGGCGGAGCAACTACTGTATTATTAAGTGTATGTGCAAGGTAGTTTCCGTTTTCACCCTTAATTCTGATTTTAAGTCTGCGTGCCTGTGCATCAGTAAGATTTGAGCAAGAACCTACTTCAAAATACTTCTTCTGCCTTGGTGACCAAGCTTCAACATCAACACTCTTTACCTTAAGATCTGCAAGGTCGCCCGAGCAACATTCAAGTGTACGAACAGGAATATCCAAGCTTCTGAAAAGGTCAACTGTATTTTGCCAAAGTTTATCAAACCACATTTTTGATTCCTCAGGCTTACAAACTACTACCATTTCCTGCTTTTCAAACTGATGAATTCTGTATACACCGCGTTCTTCTATTCCGTGCGCTCCCTTTTCTTTACGGAAGCAAGGTGAATAAGAAGTAAGTGTAAGAGGAAGCTTTTCTTCAGGTGTGATAGTATCAATAAATTTACCTATCATTGAATGCTCGCTTGTTCCGATAAGATAAAGGTCCTCACCTTCGATTTTATACATCATAGCGTCCATTTCTTCAAAGCTCATAACACCTGTTACAACATTTGAACGAATCATAAACGGAGGCACTACATATGTGAATCCCCTGTCAATCATAAAATCTCTTGCATAGCTGATTACTGCTGAATGAAGGCGTGCAATATCCCCCATAAGATAATAGAAACCGTTGCCTGCAACTCTGCCGGCAGCTTCAAGGTCTATTCCGTCAAAGCTTTCCATAATATCTGTATGATAAGGAATTTCATAATCAGGTACAACCGGCTCACCAAAGCGTTCAACTTCAACATTTTCGCTGTCATCTTTACCGATTGGCACGCTGTCTTCAATAATATTAGGAATTGACATCATAATAGATGTAACCTTTTCGTTAAGTTCCTTTTCTTTTGCGCCGAGTTCTTCAAGCTCTTTAGCCTGGGCAGTAACTTTTTCACGGATAGCCATTGCTTCGTCTTTTTTGCCCTGTGCCATAAGTGCGCCGATTTCCTTTGAAAGCTTGTTTCTGTTAGCACGAAGTTCATCGGCCTTTGCCATTGATTCTCTGCGCTTTTCATCAAGTTCAATTACTTCATCAACAAGCGGTAATTTCTTATCCTGAAACTTCTTTTTAATATTTTCCTTTACTTTGTCAGGATTTTCTCTTAAAAATTTAATGTCAATCATTTTTTATTCTCCTAATTTATTTGCAATTTCTTTCAAATCATCGGCAGAGTAAAACTCTATTTCAAGCGTTCCCTTTCCCCTGCCGTTATATACCTTTACTTTTCTGCCAAGCACTTCTGTAAGTGTAAGCTCAACTTCATCATAAAAGCTGTCGCGCCTTTTATTTTTTCTTTGAGCCGACACAGAAGCCTTATCGCTTGTTTTAGCTAAACGCTCAACATCACGAACAGTTAAATTATTTTTAACTATATTTTGTGCAACCTCATATATTGCCGCTTCGCTGTCAAATGCCAAAAGCGCCCTTGCATGACCTGCGGAAATTTCACCTGCTTTAGTCATTTCACGCACTTCAGGCGGTAATTTAAGAAGTCGCAATGCATTTGCAATTGCCGGGCGGGATTTGCCCACCGATGTGGCAACTTCCTCCTGCGTGAAACCGCAACGGTCAATAAGTGCCTGCAACCCCTCTGCTTCTTCAATCGGGTTAAGGTCTTCCCTTTGCAAGTTTTCAATAATTGCAATTTCCATTGTTTCTACATCGGAAAGTTCTTTTACAACAACAGGTACTTCCTTAAGCCCTGCCATGCGCGATGCTCGCCAACGCCTTTCACCTGCTACAAGCTGGTATCCGCCCGATGCAAGCGGCCTGACAAGAAGCGGTTGAAGCACACCGTGTTGAACAATGCTGTCAGCAAGTTCCTGAAGTGCGCCTTCATCAAATGTCTTTCTCGGCTGTTCCTTATTCGGCATAATTTCGTTAAGCGGCAAAGTATTTGTTGCCACCATTTCATCCACCGAATTTTCAAGCATAAGAGCTCCAAGCCCTTTGCCCAAACCGGATTGCTTTTTAGCCATCATATTCCTCCTCTTTAGGTTTGTTATTGTTTATGTTATCACTATTTGTGTTTGGATTATAAAAGTATTGCGATACATTGCCGTTTTGCTTGTATTTATGCTGATTTTTAGGCTCATAAAATACTTTTTGCTGTGGTGTTTCATTGAATTTTATGCGCTTTACACATAAACATATTGCCAAAAACAGCACAATTTCAGCAATTTCAAGGCAAATGGCAGATATACCAAACTTTGACGGGAAATCTATAATTGATTTATAAAACCAAAGTTCTGCTATTCGCCCGACTGTATTTGAAATAACTGCAAGAGTATACCGTTTCTCAAAAAAGAAAAAGTATATCGCACCTGATGATAAAAGCACAATCGGTAATATAATTACAAATTCACCCATACTCGAAATCAAATCAGATAAATCATCATCAGCAGTATTAACCTTATATACTATGTAAAGAACTATATGTATTATAATAGGTATAGCACTAAATGCAAAACTGCCTGCATTATGCTTATTTATATGTTTTTTCATAATATTATTGTTTTTTCAAAAATTCATCTGCAAACTTTTTGTAAGCAAAAGCAGGTTTTGAATACTTTTCATAATAAAATATCGGTTTACCGAAGCTTGGAGCTTCTGCAAGCTTAACACTGCGCGGAATAGTAGTTTTATAAGCTTTGTTAGGGAAGTATTGATTTACTTCTTCTATTACCTGCGAATTAAGTTTAAGGCGAGTATCATACATTGTGAAAAGCACACCTTCAAGTTCCAAGTGTTCGTTATAATGTTGCTTTACTGTTCTGACAGTGCCTAAAAGCTGGCTCAAACCCTCCAATGCGTAATATTCGCACTGCAAAGGAACTATAAGAGTATCAGAAGCAGTAAGTGCATTAAGTGAAAGCAAGCCCAAACTTGGCGGACAGTCTATAATAATATAGTCATATTCCATTACAAGAGGGGCAAGTGCCTTTTTAAGTGCTTTAAATCTGTTTTCTTCCTCTGCAAGTTCAAGTTCTGCGCCTGCAAGGTTCATATTTGCTGGTAAAACTGATAAATTTTTAAAATCTGTTTTAATCAAAATATCTTTAGCCGATACATCATTGATTAAAATATCATAAGTTGATTGTTCAATTTCTGTTTTATCTATTCCGACACCGCTTGTAGTATTGCCCTGTGGGTCTAAATCAACAAGAAGCGTCTTTTTGCCTTTAAGTCCAAGTGCGGCAGCAAAATTTACACAAGTAGTAGTTTTGCCGACTCCGCCTTTTTGGTTGAATATAGATACGGTTTTGCCCATACATTCACCTCCGTACGAAGATTATACTACAAGATAGGGGAGTAGGCAAGTGGTTTCACGTGAAACAATAGAATTATTTTTTGAAATTTGTGTATAACGATATATACTTACACAATATATAGATGTTTCACATGAAACACAAGTCAATATCATATAAAAGCAAAAGAAACGGACAATTAAGCCCGTTTCTTCCGCGTGATGAAAAGAGGAGAATATGTTAAAACGGATGTTATCCGTTTTAAGCGAAGTTAATTATGCAGTCTTGTCCTGCATTTTAGCGTCTTTAGGTATTCTAACCCTAAATTCAATATATTCGTCAGTTTCCGTTTTATCTGTTTCAGCATTTATACCGCTTTCTTTCATAGTGGCAATAGCCTTATTAACCGTATTAACGAAAATCCTTATGTCTTTAAATACTTTTATTACATTTTTCTTATGTTTAATTTCTTTGTTGGTAAGAGAATCAATATAAGCTTCTGTTTGCTCCACATTTAAGTGGCGTTCGGTAATGACACGCAGGGTTGTCCACATATCTTTTTCATTGTCAATTTTGAGCAAAGCCCTTGCGTGACGCTCGGTCAAGCCCTCTTTATCAATAAAATATCTTACATCGGCGGGTAACCGCAGCAATCTCAGCTTATTTGAAAGAGCACTTTGGCTTTTACCAAGCTTTTTACTGATTTGCTGTTGCGTCATACCAAAAGTATTCATTAAATGTGATATTGCCTGTGCCTCTTCAAAAAAGTTTAGGTCGGCACGCTGTATATTTTCAAGTATTGAAAAAACTGCGCTGTCCTCATACTCGCAATCAACTATTATACATGGTACCGTTTGCAAATTAGCAAGTATCGCGCCTCTTAATCTGCGTTCACCGGCAATCAGCTCATAATAATCACTGTGATTTATCTGCCTGCATAAAAGCGGTTGAAGTATTCCGTTTTCTTTAATTGAATCTGCAAGTGACAGCATATCTTCACTTTTAAATTGCTTTCTCGGTTGGTAGGGGTTTGGCAACAGTTTTTCGGTAGGTATTTGAATTATTTCTTCCAAGTCCCTCACTCCTTGATATAAATATACCACATAGTTTAGCAAAAATAAAGGATTTCTCATCGTGAGAAATCCTTATATTTCGACATATTATTATCTTTTTAGAGTGGGCGAGTATCTATTTTTTTGGGTTTTCTTGGATATTTTGTCGGAGTTTGCGATATTTTCTTAATCACAAATAAAGTTCTGCTGTCACCGTTAGGTAATTTGTAGCTTTCAGCAGTTATTACTTCACCGCCGAGCACATCAATTGCGTTTTTTGCACCCTCAAGTTCCTCTATTCCGTTTGCACCTTTCAGTGAAACAAATACACCGCCGACTTTAACTAAAGGTATGCAATATTCGCACAGCACATTAAGCGGTGCAACCGCCCTTGCCGTTACATAGTCATACTGCTCACGGTAATCCGGGTTCTTGCCTGCGTCTTCCGCTCTTTCGTGCGTGGCTTGGGCAATAATTCCTATGTTGCTGAGTACATCCTTAATAAAATTTATTCTTTTTCCCGAACTGTCAATAAAATTAACTTCAAGCTTTGGGTTTGCAATAAGAAGCGGTAAACCGGGAAATCCTGCCCCCGTGCCGACATCCGCAAGACTTAATCCTGCTTTGAAATCAACATATTTCATTGGATATAAACTGTCAATAAAATGCTTAATCACTATATCGTCAGGTTCGGTAATAGCTGTAAGGTTGGTATGCTCATTCCAGCGAACAAGTCTTTCGGCATAAACATCAAATCTGTCTGCCCCGTATTCGCCGAGATTCACACCGATTTTTTCAGCTTCACTTGTCAAAAGATTATAATCAATCATAATGTCTCCAAAATTATGTTCAAGGCGGCAATATCGGCAGGGTTAACACCACTTATTCTGCTTGCCTGCCCCAGATTTTCAGGTTTAATCTTTGATAATTTTTCAACAGCCTCAAGCCTAAGCCCTTTAAGCTTAGTATAATCAATATCGGCAGGGATTTTTTTACATTCAATTCTGCGCATTTCTTTAATCTGCTGTTCCTGCCTTTTAATATAGCCCTCGTATTTCACTGCAATTTCAACCTGCTCGAATACTGCACGCGGTAAATCAGGCCTGTCATCATCAACCGGGGTTAAAGCTTTGTATGTAATTTGAGGTCGTTTTAAAAGTTCAATCATTTTGCAGCCACGCTCCAACGGGGTGGTGCTGCAATCTTCCATTATTTTTTGAAGAGTATCGGTAAGCGCAACGCTCTTATTATCAATTCTTTCACGCTCGGCTTGTACCATTTCTTCCTTACTTATAAATTTATCATATCTTTCCTGCGAAACCAAGCCGATTTTGTAGCCGATAGGGGTTAGGCGCACATCTGCATTATCCTGCCTGAGTACAAGGCGGTATTCGCTTCTGCTCGTCATCATTCTGTACGGGTCGGTGCATCCTTTTGTAACAAGGTCATCAATCAGAGTTCCTATATATGAACCGCCGCGGTCTAAAATAAGAGGCTCTTCGCCTTTAATTTTAAGTGCAGCATTTATACCTGCCACAAGGCCCTGCGCCGCCGCTTCCTCATATCCGCTTGAACCGTTAAACTGCCCTGCACCGTAAAGGCCTGCAATTGAATTGAATTCCAAAGTTGCATTTAGCGCAGTCGGGTCAACACAGTCATATTCAATAGCATAAGCTGTTCGCATTACCTGTGCGTGTTCAAGGCCAGGAATTGTGTGGATAAATGCAAGCTGCACATCTTCCGGCAGGGAAGATGATAAGCCCTGTAAGTACATTTCTTCAGTTTCAAGGCCGCAAGGTTCAATAAAAAGCTGGTGCCTTTCTTTATCTTTAAATCTGACTATTTTATCTTCAAATGACGGGCAATACCTTGGCCCTTTGCCCTCAATTTTGCCTGAATACATAGGGCTGCGGTCAAGATTATCAAGAATTATCTGTTTTGTTTTTTCATTTGAATATGTTATGTGGCAGCACACTTTATTTTTAGGTGCTTCCTCTGTTTCAAAGCTAAAAGGTACGGTTTCTTCGTCACCGTCCTGCTCTTCAAGATTAGTAAAATCAATCGACTTTCTGTTAACTCGTGACGGAGTGCCGGTTTTAAACCTGCGAAGCGGAATATCAAGTTTTTTTAGTGCCTTTGAAAGCTCGGTTGCAGGAAACATTCCGTCAGGTCCGCTTTCGTATGAAACATCGCCTATGTAAACTCTGCCGCCAAGAAAAGTACCCGTTGCTATAATTACCGCTTTTGCATTAAACAGTGCTTCAAGCTTGGTTTTCACCTGCCAATTTCCGTCAGGCAAACGGTAAAGGTCAACAATTTCACCTTGCCTTATATCAAGGTTATCTTCAAGCTCCAAAGTATGCTTCATTCCCTGTGAATATTCGCGCCTGTCAATTTGAGCGCGAAGTGAATGAACTGCCGGCCCTTTGCCGAGATTGAGCATACGGGATTGCAAGGTATATTTGTCTGCCATTTTGCCCATTTCACCGCCGAGCGCATCAATTTCACGCACAAGATGCCCCTTTGATGTACCGCCGATTGACGGATTGCACGGCATATTACCAACCCAATCAAGATTGATGGTAAACACAGCGGTTTTACAGCCGAGGCGGGCAGAAGCAAGGCAAGCTTCAATTCCTGCGTGGCCTGCGCCTATTACTATTACATCATAACTTCCTGCAAGATATTCCATACCTATCTCCTTTTATTTGCCGACGCAAAAGCGAGAAAAGATATTATTTACCACTTCTTCAGTCGCTTTTTTACCTGTAAGTGCCAAAAGTTCATCAACAGCACTGTCTATCATCACATTTACAGCGTCATAAGTCAAGCCAAGTTCGGCTGCCGATAAAGCCTCGCTGATATTTTCATATGCTTTTTGAATACAAAGTTTTTGCCTTTGGTTTGCGATAAGCGGGGCAGAGGAGTCAAATTCCTCAACTCCCAAAATATTTTTAACGGCATTTTCAAGTTCTTTAAGCCCCGTGTTATTTTTAGCGGAGATATAGACTGAACTTTCAAAATTGTTTTCTATTTCTTCGGTATCAATAGCAGGGGATAAGTCTGTTTTATTTATAACTGCAACTGCTTTTTTACCCTTGCAGGCATCAATAAGCATTTTGTCGTCATCGTCAAGTTCGCGCGAGCTGTCAAAAACCGCAAGCACAAGTGATGAAGTATCTATTCTTTCAAGTGCTTTTTTAATTCCGATAGCTTCAACCACATCATCACTTTCGCGAAGTCCGGCAGTATCTGAAAGGTGAAGCACAAGCGTACCTAAACGAACTGAATTTTCAACAATATCCCTCGTCGTACCCTCAATATGTGTTACTATGCTTTTTTCTTTACCTGAAAGCATATTCATAAGTGTTGATTTGCCGGCATTCGGCCTGCCTGCAATAACGGTGTTTACACCTTGCGTCATTATCATTCCGCTTTCGTAATTATCAAGCAGATTTTTAAGTTCATTTAAAGCCGAAGTCAATGTTGATTTCAATGTGCTTTCGTCAAGCTCCGGTATTTCCTCATCAGGATAATCAACCCAAGCCGCCATTGACGCACTTAACGAAACTATTTTATCAAGTATATTGGATATTTTATCACTCAAAGAACCTTGAAGAAGATTAAACGAAGCTTTTGCCGATTCCTGCCCGTTAGCTGAAATAAGTGATGCAACCGCTTCCGCTTGTGTAAGGTCCATTTTCCCGTTTAAAAATGCACGCTTTGTAAATTCACCTGCTTCGGCAGGGGATGCACCCGCGGCAAAAACAGCCTCCAAAGTTTTTTCAACAATAAATATACCGCCGTGAACCGAAAGTTCAACAACATCTTCACCTGTATAACTTTTCGGCGCACGAAATACAAGTGCAATGGCATTATCAAATTTTTCACCTTTTGAATATACATTGCCGAACTTCGCAGTATACCCTTTAAGTGAAGAAAGAGGGGTTGAATCCATAGCTTTGAAAACTTTTTCGGCAATTTCAATGGCATTGTCACCGCTGATTCTGATTACACCGATACCCGAAACGCTGTTACCCGTGGCAACCGCCGCAATAGTTTTACTCATTTTCTTCACCCTCCTAAATAAAAAACATTTTTATGTAAAATAATGGCGAACAATAATGTCCGCCATTAGCTTTGGTTATCAGTCGTTATCCTTATTAACCTGAATTTTACCGAACTTTGGAATGTCAGCTCTGTCAACCTTCTTCTCTCTGTTAGCATCAACAGGTGCTTTTGGAGAAGCAGGGCGTCTGCCGCCTCTTCTGTCATTTCTGTAAGGGTGCTTAACTCCGCCTTCCGGTTCAATAAGAACTCTTCTGTCCATTCCGCTGCCAATCGAACGGGATGTTACACCCTCGATTTCCTGCACAGCAGTGTGGATAATTCTTCTTTCATATGGGTTCATAGGCTCAAACGAATAGCGTCTGCCGCTTCTTGCAACATAATTTGCATTTTTGGTTGCAAGTGCTTTGAGAGTTTCTTCTCTCTTTGCTCTGTAATCACCTACATTAAGGGTAACTCTTACATATTTATTAGTTACATTCTTTATAGCAAGACTTGTGAGATATTGAAGTGAGTCGAGTGTTTCGCCCCTTCTGCCGATGATGATACCATAATCTTCACATTCGATATTCATTTCAACTGTTCCGTCTGCTACTTTTGCTGTAATTTTAGGGTTTTCAACTTTAAGCCCTTCAATCATAGTTTTAAGATATGCACAAGCATAGTCTAAATCAATATCTTTCTCGCTGATTTTTTCTTCCGGTTTGTCTGCCTTTGGAGCTTGAACTGGCTTCTCCTTAACTTCCTGCTTCTTTTGAGCCGGCTTTTTAGGAGCAGAAGCTTTCTTTTCCACACTCTTTTTCGGTGCTTCAGGCTTCTTTTCTTTCTTGCCATCGTCATAGCTAACTTTAACCTTGGCATCGCAGCCACCGATTAAACCGAAAAACTTCTTCTTCTCCGGCATAGTGATGATTTCAACATGAACATCAGCTGTTTCAGGAGCATTAAGCTGAAGCTTTGCGTTTTGGGTAGCTTCTTCAATAGTTTTACCGGTACCGATAAATTCCTTTATCATCTTTATCCTCCGATAATTATTTCGTCATCTTTTTAATATTTTCTTCGCGTGAACGGCGTTCAATCGTGTTTTCAACCATCAATTTAGCCTGGGTTTTCTTCGGCGGGTGAACTTTATAAATATAAAGCTGCTGGAAAATAGCAATAACATTAGAAATAGTCCAATAAAAACCAACCGCAGCCGTAACCTTAAATGCAATGTAGAATGAGAAAAACGGCATCATAAGCATCATCATCATCATTTGAGTTGCTTGCTGGCCTGCTGCCGGATTATTCTTCTTTTGAATGATTGTGGAAACAAAGCTTGAACCGAGTGAGGTTACAAGTGAAAGAATAGGAATTATAACTATAATACCGTCTTTCCAATGCGGAATGCGTGTCATATCAAGCCCAAACATTGTCATACCTTGCCTGTAAGTTTCAATATCACTGCAAACAGTTGATGTGAAAATCTTTGGGAACGATTGCATAAGCGCTTCCTTGTAAGCCGGGAAGTTCTCAAGTATGTTCAACTGAAAATATGTTATTTTTGCATCTGCATTACCCGTGATTTGCTGGTAAATCGGCAAAATCACCTTGTAAATTTCATTTGATGCGTCATTAAATCCACTTGCACCTAAAACATACTGAATAGGATAATAAATTATACCGATGACACCCATAAGGAAAATCATCTGGAAAATCATAGGGCCGCATCCCATTTGCATTGGGTTATGACCTTCTCTGGCATAAAGGTCCTGCATTTCCTGATTTAATTTATCTCTGTCCCTCGGGTCAGGGTATTTTTTATTTATCTTTTGAATTTTAGGTTGCAGTCTTGTAGTTCCTGCCATTGACTTTTGCTGCTTTACATTAAGCGGCAAAAGAATTAAACGGGTTACTACCGTGAAAATAATAAGTGCGATAAAATACTGATTGTTAAGTATATCAAGCAAAAATGCCATACATTTACCGAACAACCAATACAGTGGCTTAAAAACTGCCATACCGTTAGATACAGCGTTAGCCGCCATAATAATACTGCTCATTATTTGTCCTCTTTAGTTTTTTTAGGGGGAACAGGATCCCATCCGCCTTTGGAAAATGGATTACATCTCAAAATTCGCCAAGCCGCAAGCAAGCACCCTTTAAATATACCGTGAATTTCGATAGCTTCAAGCGCATATTGCGAGCAGGTCGGTGTGTATCTGCAACTTCCGTGTGAAAAACGGGGACTTAATGTCATCTGATAAGTTTTGATTAAAAATATCAATACTTTCTTTATCAAATTTCTGATTGCACCCATCAATCAATCACTCCCAATGCTTTAAACTGCTTTTCCATCTGTTCAAGCACCTGTTGCATTTTAACTTTTGAAGTTTTAGTGCGCGCAATAAAAACAATGTCATAATTACCGTTGAGCCTGTCCTCAAGTTGAGAAAAAGCACTGCGTATAACTCTCTTCGCTCTGTTTCTTTCAACTGCGCAGCCGATTTTTTTACTTGTGGTAATGCCGTAGCGCACACCTTTTCTTCTGCTTTTTGCAACATATGTTACAAGGCAGTAGGACGCTTGGCTTTTGCCCTGATAGTAAAGTCGGCGAAAATCTTTATTTTCCTTTAAGGTTTTGCTTTTCACCTAATCGCACCCGTTCTGTAATTAGTAAGAAAGTTGCTTTCTGCCCTTTGCACGACGACGAGCAAGTACCTTTCTGCCGTTCTTTGTTGCCATTCTCTTTCTGAAACCGTGTACTTTCTGTGCATGTCTCTTCTTTGGCTGGTAAGTTCTCTTCATTTTTTTCACTCCATTTCTATTGATATAGTTCATAACGATTCCATACTTTCATCGTTACTGTTTTTGACTGTCAGAATCTCTTGCAGCGGTCAATATCTAATCTGCATTCCAACGTTATCATACCACATTCTGCTTCTATCATGCAAGAAAAGAGCGAAACCTTTCGGCTCCGCTCCCATTCTATGAAAATTCATTTTTTGAACTATTATACGCTCTCCACGAAACGCATAAATGCTTTTCTGCCTTCTTCTGTGCATTTATATACGCCTGCGTCCTCTAATACTTCTGAAAATACCAGTCCGATCTCTTTCTGGATGATTTCTTCAATATTATCTTTGGTAACTGTATCATATTTCGGTAAAAATTCTTCTACCCAGTCTGCGTGTTTTTCTAATGCTTTATCACTGCGGAGGTCTTTACCGTTTAAAATTGCTTCCTGCAATGCTGCCATCTCATCTTTTAAACGTGC